>Ga0209312_1000426_pt1 | contig 40490 bp, 39 predicted proteins | sample BioC13SIPDNA_4_FD_185744 | JGI IMG/M metagenome (GOLD analysis project Ga0209312, IMG submission 185744) | Anaerobic biogas reactor microbial communites from Washington, USA - Biogas_R1_B C13 SIP DNA (SPAdes) (version 2) | ecosystem: Engineered > Bioreactor > Anaerobic > Unclassified | place... | reverse complement strand
GTTCCGTCTCCAGCAGGTGCGGCAGCGCCGACGTGGCCGAGGCCCTGAGAGCGGCCCTTCCCTCCTCCCCGGAGCGGGCGGCGGCGTGCCTCGACGCGGCGGGGCTGGTCCTCCTCTTCGCCCCCCATTTCCACCCCGTGATGGGGAACGTGGCGGAGATCAGAAAAAGCCTCGGCGTGCGGACCCTGTTCAACATCCTCGGCCCCCTGGTCAACCCCGCACCCCTCACCCACCAGGTCATGGGGGTCTTCGACGCAGCCCTCCTTTCCCTGGTCGCCGAGGTTCTCCGGTCCCTGGGGCGGCAGGGCATGGTGATCTCCGGACACGGTGGCTTCGACGAGCTGTCCCTCGGCGGGCCGAACCGGGTTGTCTTCTTCTCCGCCGAAGGCATTCGGGAGGAGTCGGTCTCCCCCGCCGACGGGGGACTGCCCCTGCGGGGGAACGAAGAACTCTCCGGAGGGTCCGCCCCGGAAAACGCCGCCCTCATCGAGGACGTGCTGGCCGGAAAACGGGGCGCCCCCAGGGACGCCGTGGTTTTCAACGCCGCGGCGGTCTTTCTTGCCGCCGGGCGGGCGAAAAGCTGGAAGGAAGGAACCGCCCTCGCGGCGGAGAGCATCGACTCCGGCAGGGCGGCATCGGTGCTGGAAAAGGTCAGGGCCTTTGCGGAACCGGTCCGCCGGTCAGCCTGAAAGGAGGAGGACGCCATGATTCTGGACCGCATACTGAAGCAGAAGCTCGAGGAAACGGCGGAGATGACGAGGCCGTCAAGCCGGATGTCCGACGCCCTCCGGCGCGGCGGACTCTCGGTCATCGGCGAGATCAAGCGGGCCTCCCCCAGCAGGGGGGTCATCAACGGGTCGGTGGATCCCCTGAAGCAGCTCCGGCTCTATGAGCAGGGGGGGGCCGACGCCGTCTCCATCCTCACCGACCAGTCCTTCTTCGGGGGCAGCGCCGACGATTTCCGGTCTCTCCGCCCCCGGACAGCCCTCCCCCTCCTCAGGAAGGATTTCATCCTCACTGAGGTGCAGGTCTACGAAAGCCTCTTCCTCGGCGCCGACGCCCTGCTCCTCATCGCCGCCGCCCTGGAGAGAAAGCGCTTCAGGGAACTCCTGGCCCTGGCGTATTCCCTGGGCATGGAGGTCATCGCGGAAGTCCACACCGGCGAAGAACTCCGGTTCGTCCTGGACACGGAAGCGGATATCATCGGCATCAACAACAGGAATCTCGACGACTTCACCGTGGACATCCGCACCACGGAGCGCCTCATGGAAATCTGCCGGCAGCGGGAGCGGGCCGGGAGCCGGATCATCGTCTCCGAAAGCGGCGTGCGCACCGAAGCGGACGCCGACTTCCTGGCCGACACCGGGGTGGACGCCGTCCTGGTGGGGGAGGCCCTCATGAGATCGAGTGACCCGTCCGGGCTCATCCGGGCCTTCCGGAAGAAAAGGAGCGTCCGGGCGGCATGACCTACGTGAAGATCTGCGGACTGACCCGGAGAGAGGACGTGGAGAGGGCCGTCGAACTTGGTGCCTCGGCCCTTGGCTTCATCCTCGTTCCGGGGAGCCCCCGGCGGCTCTCCCTCGAGGCGGCCGCGGAGCTGGCGTCGGCAGTCCCTCCCCCGGTCTGCCGGGTGGCCGTGATGATGGACCCCGGGCCCGGCGAGGTGCTCGAGGTGGAGCACTGCGGGGCTTTCGACACCATCCAGTTCCACGGTTCCGAGGACCCTTCGCTGCTCTCGGGAAGGACCCTCGGGACCATCAAGGCCTTTTCCGTGGAGACCGGGGAAGACCTGGAGAAAACGGGCAGGTACGGCCATGCCGGGCTCTTCCTGCTGGACAGCAGGAAGAAAGGGCTCGCCGCCGGAGAGCCCTTCGACCACTCCCTCCTGGCGGGGAAGACCTTCGCCAGACCCTTTCTCCTCGCGGGGGGCCTCGGCCCGGAGAACCTCCCCCGCGCCCTCTCGACCGTCAGCCCCTTCGGCGTGGACCTGAACAGCGGGGTGGAGTCCGCCCCCGGTGTGAAAGACAGCGCAAAAATGGCCGCCGCCCTGGCCGCCGTAAAGCATTTCGACCGTTCCGAAAGGAGAGATCACCAGTGAAAACATCCATGTACTTCGGCCCCTTCGGGGGACAGTATGTTCCCGAAACTCTCGTCCCCGCCCTGGACGAACTGGAGGAGGCCTATCTCGCAAGCCTCGGGGACCCCACCTTCTCCGATGAAATGGCCCCCCTGCTGCGGGACTACGTGGGCAGGCCGTCGCCCCTTTACTTCGCCCCCCGCATCACCGAATCCCTCGGAGGAGCGAAGGTGTACCTCAAGCGGGAGGACCTGAACCACACCGGAGCCCACAAGATCAACAACGCCCTGGGCCAGGTGCTCCTCGCCCGACGGATGGGCAAGAGGCGCATCATCGCCGAGACGGGGGCGGGAATGCACGGCGTGGCCACCGCCACCGCCGCTGCCCTCTTCGGCCTCGAGTGCGTGGTGTACATGGGCGAGGAGGACGTGCACCGCCAGGCCGCCAACGTGGCCCGGATGGACCTGCTCGGCGCAAAGGTCGTGTCCGTCATGTCGGGAACCCGGACTCTCAAGGACGCCGTGAACGAGGCCATCCGCGACTGGGTCACCAACGTGGAGGACTCCTTCTACGTCATCGGCTCGGTCATGGGCCCCCATCCCTACCCTCTCATGGTGCGGGACTTCCAGAAAATCATAGGCGAAGAAGCGAAGGCCCAGATCCTCGAAAAGGAGGGGCGCCTTCCCGACCAGGTGGTGGCCTGCGTGGGGGGCGGAAGCAACGCCATGGGCATCTTCCATGCCTTCGTGGAACACCCCGAGGTGGCCCTGGTGGGGGTGGAGGCGGCCGGGCGGGGAGTGGAGACGGGGCTCCACGCCGCCACCATCTCGGCGGGAAAGCCCGGGGTGCTCCACGGCTCCTACTCCTACGTGCTCTGCGACGGGGACGGCCAGATCCAGCCGGCCCACTCCATCTCCGCCGGGCTCGACTATCCCGGCGTGGGCCCCGAGCACAGCCACCTCGCCGAAACGGGGCGGGCGTCCTACGTTTCCGCCACCGACGACGAGGCGGTGGAGGCCTTCCGGCGCACCTGCCGCCTGGAGGGGATCATCCCGGCCCTGGAAAGCTCCCACGCCCTCGCCCACGTCTACCGTTCGGCGGGCAGCCTGCCGAAGGACACCATCGTGCTGGTGAACCTGTCCGGCCGGGGAGACAAGGACATGGACACCATCCTGTCCCTGCAGTCAAAGGAGGAACGGTCATGAAAAGCCTCAGCTCGGCCTTCGAAGGCAAAAAAGCGCTCGTCACCTACATTGCCGCCGGCGATCCGGATCTGAAAACCACGGCGTACCTGCTGAAGCTCCTCGACACGGAAGGTGCGGACGTTCTGGAAGTGGGCATCCCCTTCTCCGACCCCCTGGCGGACGGTCCCGTGATCCAGCAGGCGTCCCAGAGGGCCCTCTCCGGAGGGGCCACCCTGAAGAAGATCCTCGGCATGCTGAAGGACCTCCGGAACGAAATATCCGCCCCCCGGGTGCTCATGGGGTACATGAACTCCGTCCTCGCCTACGGCCAGGAGAAGTTCGCCGCCGACGCCGCCGGGGCGGGAGTGTCGGGGGTCATCATCCCCGACCTGCCCTTCCACCAGGGAGAGCGCCTCGCTGCCCTTCTCCGGGAACAGGGGGTGGATTTCATCCTCATGGTCACCCCAAACACCCCCGCCGAACGGCTGCGGGGCATCTGCGAACGGGCGTCCGGGTTCCTCTACTGCGTCTCCCGCCTGGGTGTCACCGGGGAAAGCGGAACGGCGGAAGCGTCCCCGAAGGAATACATGGACAGGGTCCGTTCCCACACTTCCCTGCCCCTGGCCCTGGGATTCGGCGTGAGTGCCCCCGAAAAGGCGGCCCTGGCCGCCAAAGCGGCGGACGGGGTGGTGGTGGGCAGCGCCCTCATCTCCCTCCTCGAACCCTGCGGCACCGACAGGGAGCTTCTGCGGTCGAAGGCCGTCCCCTTCCTCGGCTCCCTCAGAAAGGCCCTGGACTCTGCGGGGCAAAAAGCGGCACGGTGTGAGCCGGGCCGGAAAACAGGAGTATAATTCGATCGTCGGGAGAAGCCTCTGCAGAACTCTTCCGGTTTTTCATAACTCATTCTCCTGGGAGGAATACACTTTGAAACGCTTATGCTGTCCGCTTTTCCTCGCGATGTTTCTTCTTTTCACCTCTGCAGCCGCAGCCGCAGACTTTACGGGAATATGGGCCTTTTCCGGGAAAGACGGGACGGAGTACTCCTTTGACCTGCTCCAGAACGGTTCAGTGCTCGAAGGTACTTTTTCCGCCTACGATTCCGGGCTGGATAAATACCGGGAAGCCGGCATTGAAGGATCAGCGGGGGGGAGAATCGCTACTGTCGCAGTGAACGGCGGGAGGGGAATTCTGACGATGGATGAAGAAGGCCTTTCGGTCGAATGGACGCTCACGAGCGTGGGAAAAGAAAAAATTCTGCCCCCGTCCGGCACCGTATTGCCCAGGGACTTCGCCGCCATCGGCTTCAGGCTCCTTTCCGGGGAGAAACTCTTCGTTCTGGAAGATGCAGAGACGGAAAAGGAAATTTTGAAGCTCCTCGGCAAACCTGAGAAAAAAACGAAAGCCGAAGAGTGGGGCGCCGACGGCCTTATTCATCAGAAATGGTTGTACGGGAAAATGGGGATCGCCGTCGATTTCGTCAGGGAAGGAACGTCAGGTACCGGCAAGGCCGATTCGGTGACCCTTTCAGCGCCGTCCCGAAAAAAGACTAGCCGTGGCATAGGGATCGGAAGTCTGCAGAAAGAGGTACTGGAAGCCTACGGTGCGGAGTTCAACCGGGAAGAGAGCCTGCTGCCGGATACGATCATCGCCGGTTCGGTCTTCGGGGGACTCGTCTTCACCATGAAGGACGGACGCGTGGAATCAATCTTTATCGGAGCGGCGGCGGAGTAGGGATTGCGTTTCCGGACAGGAAATTCCGGGCTGAAAAAAGAACCGATGGCGGAAATACCGAAATAGGGTATAATACCTCCGGCTTTTCTTCCGGAGGACTCTTTTCCGGAACAAGGGCCTATTTTCGAACGGAAGGAGGAATAACGCATGGATTGGGGAAGAGTGCCTGCCGACACCATGGTGGTGGAGAGCAAGAACATCACCCTCAGGGACGTGGTCAATGCCGCGGCCAACGGCGTCGATACCGCCGGGGAGCTCATGGAGCACCTCGGACTCGAGGAAGGCGAAGCGGGAACGGAACAGCTGCAGCCCATTCTTGACGTGTTTCTTCCGGCCATCGAACGCCTCCGGAGCGGAAGCTGCGGCGGCGGGTGAGCCGGCTGCTCCGGCAGCTGTTAGCTGCTGATCAAAGACAAAAAAGCCCGGAAGCACCCCCCAGAGGGACTTCCGGGCTTTTTTCGTCCCGTTCGCCCCCCTGGGAAGCATGAACGAAGAACCTCCCCCGGGATCGCTTCCGGGCCCGTGCATTGGAAAATTCAAAAATACAGGGGTATAATCAACTCTATACGGAATGGGCAGCCGTTATCCTGAATGAAATGATCATACTTCCGACAAAGGGGGAGCTGTTTTCCCCGGCAGCTTCCGGACCCGGGGAAGTGTCAGGGCCTCCGAAAAAAGAAGGAGGGACTCGTTGTGAAACTTGACGTCCGGTACGGAGCAAACCCGAACGACTTCAGGCACTACGATACCGACCGGCTGCGGAATGACTTCCTCATCACCCGCCTTTTCGTTCCCGGAGAGATCAGGGTGACCTACAGCCACATCGACCGCATCATCACCGGCGGCGCCTGCCCGACCATCCCCCTGTCTCTTGAGTGCGGCAGGGAGATAGGGACGGAGTTCTTTCTCCAGCGCCGGGAGATGGGGATCATCAACGTGGGGGCACCGGGAACGGTCATCGCCGACGGAGAACGGTTCCCCCTCAAGAAGCTGGACGGTCTCTACCTCGGCGCCGGAATCAGGAACCTCATTTTCGAAAGCGACAATCACGACGACCATGCCCATTTCTACTTCAGCAGCGCCCCGGCCCACACATCCCACCCCAACTGCTATATCGACATCGAAAAGGCGAAAAAAGTCAAAATGGGCGAGCCGGAAAAAGCCAATGTCCGCACCATCAACCAGTATATCCACCCGGAGGTCTGCAGTACCTGCCAGCTCATGATGGGTCTCACCCAGCTTGAAAACGGCAGCGTCTGGAACACCATGCCGTGCCATACCCATGAACGGCGGATGGAAGTCTATTTCTATTTCGACATCCCCAGGGACGGCGTGACGTTCCACATCTTCGGCAGGCCTGAAGAAACCCGCCATATCGTCGTCCGAAATGAAGAGGCCGTCATCAACCCGAGCTGGTCCATCCACAGCGCGGCAGGCACATCATGCTACAGCTTCATCTGGAGCATGGTGGGGGAGAACCAGGAATTCACCGACATGGACCATGTACCCATGTCGGTCATGAAGTAGCCGGCACAAGAAGCCCGGAAATCCCTCCCCTGGGGACTTCCGGGCTTCTTCGTTTTCGGAGTTTTCCGGCTCACTTCACCCGCATGGAGTTCAGGATCACCGAAATGGAGCTGAAGGCCATGGCCCCCTCGGCGATGACCGGGTGGAGCAGGGCCGCCATGGCCAGGGGAATGGCCACCACGTTGTAGGCGAAGGCCCAGAAGAGGTTCTGCCGGATCACCGTGAAGGTCTTCCGTGAAATGGCCACGGCGTCGGCCAGCCGGGAGATGCCTCCTTTGACGATGACGATATCGGCGCTGTCGATGGCCAGGTCGGTCCCCGACCCCACGGCCACGCCGATGTCTGCTCCCTTGAGGGCCGCGGCGTCGTTCATGCCGTCGCCGGTCATGAGGACCTTGCCCCCCCGGGCCTGGAGCTGACGCACCAGGTCGAGCTTTCCGTCGGGCCGGACCCCGGCGTGGACCTCGACGATCCCAACCCGTGCAGCCACCGCCCGGGCGGTCTTTTCGTTGTCCCCCGTGGCCATGACGCAGGTGATGCCCATTTCGGACAGGCGCTTCACGCCCTCTACCGCGTCCTCCCGGAGGGGGTCCTCCACGGCGATAAAGCCTGCGAGCACCCCTGCCCGCCGGACTTCCACCACGGTGCGGCCCATGGAGAGATGTTCGCCGTGCCGGGACGGATCCCCGGGCTTCCCGACGAAGTATTCCACCCCGTCCACCATTCCCCGGACACCCTCGCCGGTGATCTCCTCCACGGCGGAAACGGGGCGCCGTTCACCGGAGGCCGAGGCGATGGCCTTCGCCAGGGGGTGGTTGGAGAAGGCCTCCACGGATGCCGCAGCCGCCAGGTCGTCCGCCGAAAGGTCGGTCTCCGCCACGGAGGGGTTTCCCTCGGTGATGGTGCCGGTCTTGTCCAGAACCACCACGGACACGTCCCGGGCCGTCTGGATGGCCTCGGCGTTGCGGATGATGAGCCCCTTGCGGGACGCCGCCCCCGTGCCGGTGATGAGGGCCATGGGCGTGGCAAGCCCAAGGGCGCAGGGACAGGCGATGACGATGGTGGTGATGAAGGCGAATACAGCCAGGGAGAGAGGGTCCCGCACTGAGGTCACCCAGGGGATCCACTGCCCGGCACCGTCGAGGAAGGATCCGAACCGTTCCGCACCCCGGTACCAGAAGAAAGCGCTCACCAGGGCCAGGGCCGCCACGCCGGGGACAAAGTAGTTGGTCACCCTGTCGGCGAAGGCCTGGATGGGAACCTTGGCCCCCTGGGCCTCCTGGATGAGGGAAACCATCTTTGCCAGGAAGCTGTCCTCTCCCACACGGGTGGTTTTCATCCGGAAGGGGCCGGTGAGGTTCAGCGACCCTCCGGTGACATCATCTCCGCTTCCCTTGGCCACGGGAAGGGATTCTCCCGTAATCATGGACTCGTCCACCGACGTGGCTCCCTCCGTCAGGGCGCCGTCGGCGGGAATGCGCTCCCCGGGCTTCACAAGGAGCACCATTTCCTCCTTCACGGCCTCGATGGGGATCATAAGTTCCCGGCCGTCGGCCTCAAGCACCCGGGCCTCCCGGGCCTGGATGGACAGGAGAGAGCGTATCTCCTTGGACGCCTTGTCCCGGAGATGGGACTCGATGTACCGTCCCGTGAGATGCAGAGCCATGATCATGGCTCCCACCGCCCCGAAGGAGGCCACGGGAAGGCCGAAATAGGCGAGGGCGCTGGTGGCCCACGCCGCCGTGGAACCCGCCACCACGAGAACGTCCATGTTGGCGTGGAAATGGGTGAGGGCGATCCAGGCCCCCTTCAGGGAATCCCTGCCGGCCCAGAAGATCACCAGCGCGCCGCCAAGGAACTCCAGGGGGTGGTAGAAGGGAACATGGCGGCCCAGCATGTGGAGCACCATGAGGCCCATGAGAGGGGCCGTCACAAGCCACGAGACGGCCACGTTCTTTTTTATCCTTCTGTACCGGGTTTTCTCCAGGTCCTCCGGGCGCTCGTCCGACACGGCATACCCGGCGTTCTTCACCGCCGTCTCAAAGGTTTCTCTGGGGATATCCCGGTCTGATACCACAAAGGCCGTCTCGGTGGCCAGGTTCACCGCCGCGAACACCACGCCGTCCACCTTCTTCAGGGACCGCTCCACCATGCGGGAGCAGGTGGCACAGGTCATCCCCGTGACGGTGAGGCTCGTTTTGAACTGCTGCTCTTTCGTTTCGTTCATGGCAACCTCCGGAAAAGAAAAGCCCCTTTCCGCAAAGAAAGGGGGCGTCTGTGAACTGTCGGGCCGGACCGCCTACTGCTTCAGGACGGCGTCATACCCTGCTTCGCCGATGGCGGCCAGAACGGCCTCGCTGTCGGCAGCCTCGACGGTCACTGTCTTCGTCTCCAGCGAAACCTCAAAGCCGGAAAACCCCGCTTCCTCGAGAGCCTTGGTGATTCTCATTTTGCAGTGGCCGCATGACATATCGGGAACGGAAAAAACAAACTGTGCCATGGTTTTGCCTCCTCGAAAAGAAATGTTCGATCTTATAAACTTCCACGGAAAGATAATATACTATGATGGGTATTTTTTCCACTCCCGGGGATCTAATTCCTACAAATTCAGTAATCTATGCAGAAAAACCGGGACAGGGCAGGGAAATCAGGTTGTGAGGCGGCCGCCGCCCAGGCTCCAGGAAACGGGAAAAAGCCGTCCGGTGAACTCGGGATCGTGGCTGACCGCCACGATGGCCTCCCGGCGGGAGAGCATCCATTCCTCGAACCGGGCCTGCCATTCGGGGTCGAAATCCCTGGTGGGCTCGTCCAGCAGCAGGAGATCCCCCTCCCGGACGGAAAGGGAGGCCACCGCCACCATCCTCCGCTCTGCGGAGTTCAGGTCGAGGGGGTGCTTCTCCTCCTTCCCGGACAGCCCCGTCGCGGAGAGGGCCTGCCGCATGCGCTCCATGCGCTCGTCAGGTGACAGGGCAGACTTCCTGAGTGAGAAGAGCACTTCCCCGGCCACTGTGGAGTGGAAGATCTGCCGTTCGGCGTCCTGGAAGAGAAAGCCTATCCGGGCGGCCCGTTCTCCGGGAGCCATGGAGCCCACGGGCACGCCTCCCAGCAGCACCGCTCCGCATTCAGGCTCGAGAAGCCCCGCACACAGACGCATAAGGGTTGATTTCCCGGCGCCGTTCGGTCCCGTGAGGGCGGCCCGCTCTCCCGGGCGGAGGACGGCGTTCAGCGACCGGAGGAGGGGAGAGGTTTCCCCCTTCCACCGGAAGGAAAGATCGTCGATAACCAGCACCGGACGATCATCCTTCTTTTCCGGGAAAAGTGAAGAACCTGCCGCCGGCCGCCTGGAGCGAACGGGGGAGGGGCCGGGGAGAAGACGGCCGTCCCGGAAATGCCATGCCGGTGGAAACCACGGTGAAGAGGCGTTCCCCGGCTTCTCGAGGACTAAAAGAGCTGTCCCCTCCTCCCGGGCCTGCCGGCGGAGAACGGAGGCGAGGGAGTGCCGGTCGGCGGGATGAATCCGGGAAAAGGCCTCGTCGAGGACCAGCAGCCGGGGGGTCATGGCCAGGGCGGAAGCGAGGGCCAGCTTCTGGGCTTCCCCTCCGGAGAGGCATGCCGGGTTCCGGTCCCCGAGATGGGTGATGCCTGCGAGATCGAGGGCCCGTTCCACCCGGGTCCGGATTTCCGCGGGAGGGAGCGCCAGGTTTTCAGGGCCGAAGGCCACCTCCTCCCGGACTGTGAAGGTACATCCAGAGAGGGACAGGACAGGATTCTGCTGCACGGCCTGCAAGTCCGGCGACCAGGCGAGACATGTCCTCGCTGTCACGTCCTCCCCGAGCACCCGGACGTTACCGGAGATGGATCCGCCCCTGTGCTCCGGCACGGCCCCGGAGAGCATGGAGGCCAGGGTGGATTTTCCGCTCCCGTTGCCCCCTTCAAGGAATGCGGTGTCTCCAGGCGCAACGGAAAACTCCGGAATCTCCAGGACGGGTTTTGTTTCTCCCGGGGCAAGAAAAGCGGCCTCCCTCAATTCAGCCACCTTTCCATTGAAGGTCTGAGGGGCCGGTTCGAGGGCGGGCAGGGCTCCCGTTTCCCCTTCCCGCGCAAGGGACGACCTGCGGGGGAAGAGTCCGAAGCCCTTCATGTCGAGGGCCGCGCTCCTTGCGGGCAGTTCGTTCAGCATGCCCAGCACCAGGGGAAAGACCAGCGCCGTCAGGGAGGACGCCCTCTCCAAGAAAGTGCCGTGGACCGGGACCCCCCGGGAGAGCTGGGCCTCCCGAACCTGGGCGGCCCGGGTCCGTATCTGCTCCGCCAGCAGCAGCGGGCTTGCGAGAAGGAAGGCCCAGGAGGCGGGGAGCCTGCCGGCGAAGAGGGAACGGATCAGGACCGGGGGAGGAACATATTCAAGCCAGAGCTGGCTCGCGGAGATCACGGAGAGTATGCGGAGCCACAGTCCCAAAGCCCACACGGCCCGGGAGGGCTGAACGGACCCTCCAAAGAAAAGCTGGAGGGCGCCGCCGTGGATCAGCCAGAAACCGAGGGCCAGGGGGAGCATGAAGAGGGCGACGGCCTTGGCACGGCGCCTCGCCCTCGGCCAGAGGAGAACCGCTCCCGCTGAGAGTCCCGCCATGACGGCGGCAAAGGGAAAGGCCGGGAGCCCCATAGAGCCCCCGACCCACACTGCCCAGAGGAGAAAGGACCTGAAGGGGCCGATCTTCCTCACGTCCGCTCAGGCCACGTTTCCCGCACCGGGGAAGAGGCTCCGGATCCGCCCGGGAAGCTGCCGCACCACGGCCTGGGCCACGAGGCAGGCCACGATCTTGTCCACAAGGTTGGTCCAGATCACCGTCAGGGCGACGGACTGGAGGAGTTTCTGCCCCACGGCGGTCAGGTAGGCCACGAAGAAGTCCGCCCCCGACCCTGTCACGCCGCCGAACAGGTAGGTCCGGATGGGCGTGGCCACGAGGGTCACGAAAAGGGTGATCACCACGCCGGCGATCACGGCGCCTCCAAGGGTGCGGAACAGCCCCTTCCGGGCCGCGAATCCCGCCACGAGGCCGATGACCATGGCCACCGGAGCGAAGGCTGCCGCAACGGGCCCGGAAATGACGCCCCACAGCAGGTTGGTGACGAGTCCCGTGGCCATTCCGACCCACGGGCCCATGAGAAGGGCCGCCAGGACGGTGCCGATGGAATCGAGGAAGATGGGCAGCTTCAGGGTCGAGGCCGCCTGTCCGAGACCGATGTTCAGCGCGATGCACAAGGCGATAAGTACCAGGGTTCTGTTTTTCATCATTTATTCTCCTTTTTCGTCAGTGTTCGGGGCATGACCTCAAGTTCGTCGTAGGTCGAAAGAGGGCAGTATCCGCGGCGGAATTCCAGGCCGGGAAGATCCCCCAGCACCAGTTCCATGGTCGTGCGGACGATACATCCTTCCAGCACGTGTCCCCCCGTAACGGCGCCCCCGGGGTCCGAAACGGCCATGTGCAGATGTTCACCCGCCGCGTCGAGGGTCCCCACAAGGGAGACGACCTCAAAGCAGCCGTCGGCCTCCGTTCCTTCAGGTTTGCCCGCGAATCGCAGGCAGACCCGCGACAGGCTGCCCACCACTCCTGCGATATACCCCGCCCGAATTCCGCAGTTCCGGACAATGCGCCGCAGCGCACCAAGAAGCTCCTCGCCCGGAACCAGCCGGAAAGCCAAAAAGCGCCCTTGGGATACTCCGATTTTCGTTTCGTTCATCCCTTCCTCCTGTACACCACCGGCGGAAGGAGAGGGTTCCCCAGGCCGGCTCCCTTCCCGAACCACTGGTCTATCGTTCCGTAGACCAGGCGGACAACCTCCTCCTGGACAATGCCCGCGGTACAGAAGAGCCTGCCCCCCCGCACCGCTTCCATCGCCTCCGGGATGGCGTCGATACCGCCCACGGGAGGGATGCATCCTCCCCGTTCTTCCACGGCCTGCAGCGCACCGAGGGCCATGAGATCATTGGCGCAGAAGATAACCCGCATATCCGGCAGAGCCGCAAGAAGACCGTGAACAAAACCATGGGCTTTTTTCCGGCAAAAATCCGCATATCCTGTAAGGATCCTGTCCTGGGGAAAAACCTTCGCAAAGGCGTGGAATGCTCCCCTGCACCGGGCCTCCGAGTGCATCGCATCACGGAATCCTCCCAGTATCAGAGCCCATCCGGCCGGATTTTTCCCAAAGCCTGAGACCAGCTCGTCCGCAACGACCCGCCCCTGCTCACGGAAATCGGCGACCGGAACGGGATGGTATCCGGGTGCCCCGGCAACAGCGGCCGCGTCACACTTCGGCCCCACGTCGAACAGGGGCGTTCCTCCGGCATGGAGGACCACAGGGACAAGGTTTGTTGAGGAGAGGGGATTGATCACGATGGCGTCATATCCCTCTCCCATCATCTCCTCCAGCACCTTCCGCTGCTCCTCGGGGTCGTTCCCGGCACGGGGGGCCCGGAACTCGGGAATAACGTCCCACAGTGGGGCGAGACGCTGATACTGCTCCCTTTTTTCCCGCCAGAACGGATTGTCCGTGTCACAGAGCAGAATGCCGATACGCCGCGTCATCGGAACAAATTACTTCCAGCCCTCAAAATTGCCGATATTCCCGGCGGTCGCCAGCATGATTGGAATCGCCAGGCGCTCGGGAAGGTCGGTCGTCCTTCCGGCCAGCTTGAGTGCAAAAACGATGGCTCCCCTCGTCCATGCCGCCTGGGAGAAGGTCGTCGAGCCCTGGAGTTTCCCCTCCCTGATGGCTGTCCTGGCCTCGGGGATGAAGTCCGTTCCGTAAATCAGCACTCCCTCCCGTTTTCCCGATGTTTCCAGCGCATCGGCGGCGGCCAGGGCCATGACGTCGTTCGCGCAGTAGATGCCGCGAAGGTCCGGAACAGCCTTGACGAGGTTTGTCGTGATATCGAAGGCGAGATTCCGGTCCCACTTGCCGGGCTGGACGGAGACGACCTCGACATTTCCGGCCGATGCAAAGACATCGCCCGCCCCCTTCTTGCGGGCCTCGCTCTGCCCCGCTCCCGGTATCCCCTCGATGATCGCGACTTTTCCGCCTTCTGCGCCCATTTTCTTCACCATATCTTCCGCCGCGAGCCGTCCCTGGTCGAGGAAGGTCGCGCTGATCCACCCGTCGAGCCTGCCGCCCGCATCCTTCAGCGCCTTGGCATCGATGGCGGGGCCTGAGCAGATGACGGGAATCCCTTTCCCGTTCGCCTTCAGCACCCCGGGAATCAGGTTGAAGGGATCCATGGGTGTCACGATGATGGCGTCGTATCCCTTGACGACCATCGTCTCGAGGGTTTCGAGCTGGGACTTGAGGTCCCCCTCGGTCGGAGCGGCCAGGATCTCCACGGAAACGTTCATTTCGGAAGCCCATTCTTCGTAGCGTTTCTTCATCTCCGTCCAGTAGGGATTGGAGAGGGTAATGACCAATACCCCGATTCTCTTTCCGCCGCCGTCGGACGGGATCTGCCCCAGCTGAGACTCGATCGTCGCGATCGACTCCGCCACCATGGGGTTCATTTCACCGAAGGCAGAACCCCATACGCTCAAAAGAAACACCAACGCCAGAAAGACTCCTCCCGCAGACCGCTTCATCTTCCAAAACTCCCCTTTCTTTTTTCGCTCCCGCTCTTTTCCGAGCGATCTGAAACAACGATCGCCGCCAGAATGATGACACCGGTAACAAATTGCTGGTAGTAGGACGAAATCCCCGCCAGGACAAGCCCGTTTTTTACCACCCCCATCAGTATTCCGGCAAAGAACGTACCGGCAATGCGAGGTTCGCCGCCACGGATCCTCGTCCCTCCCAAGACCGCCGTGGCAATGGCGTTCATCTCTGCCATCGCGCCGGCAAGGGGTTCCGCGCTGTTCAGTTTCGATGTCAGGATCACCGATGCCAGCGCGGCACACACCCCGCACAAAACATACAGAACCGTCTTATACAGGCAGGTGGAAACTCCGTTCCGGCGAAGGGCCTCCTCATTGCCTCCCATCGCCGCGGCGTATATTCCCAATCGCGTACAGCGGGCCAGGAAGCCTCCCGCTGCGACTACAGCGGAGCAGAGCAGGGAAGAGACCGGCAGTCCCCCAATCCTTCCTCTACCGATCCAGGAAAAATCCGCCGAGAAGCCGTAAATCGGAATTCCCTGGGTAACTATCAGCGCCCCTCCTCCAACAACACTCATCATGGCGAGAGTGGCCATGAACGGGTTGACCTCCAGCTTCACCACCAGCAGCGCGTTCAGAAGCCCCAGCAGCGCTCCCGTCAGCAGTGCTGCCGCTATGGTGGGCAAAACGCCAAAACCTGCCTTTATGAGAGAAGCCATTACGATCCCGCAGACAGCCACGGTCGCTCCCACGGACAGATCGATTCCCGCCGACGCGATCACCAGCGTCATTCCGACGGCAACGACGATGTTGATGCTGCTCTGGTCCAGGATGGTCACGAAGTTTTCCCCTGTCAGGAAGTGGGGCGAGAGCCACGAGAAGAACAGTGAGAGGGCGACGGTCGACACTCCTACCCAGAAAGGCTGGGGGAACCTATTCATCGCCGGTACCCTCCGTATTTTCTCCATTGACGGGCTGGGAACCGGACATCATGGCGATCACGTCCTGCAGAGAAACATCCCCGGTTTTCCCGCACCAGAGCATCTCTCCGGAACGCAGAACACATATCCTGTCGGCGATCCGGAAAACCTGGGGAAGGTTGTGGGAGACGAAGAGAACGGCCATTTTTCTCTCCCTCAATCCCCGGATGATCCCGAGGACCAGTTCGCTTTCACGAACGCCCATGGCTGCCGTCGGTTCGTCGAGGATGACGATGCCGGCCCGGTCCTTCCCCGATGCCTGCATCACCGCACGGGCGATGGCGACCGCCTGGCGCTGCCCTCCCGAAAGATCGGCTATCCGCGCACGGGTCGAAGGAAGCTCTATTCCCAGCTCTTTCAGCCTGAGGCCGGCCTCTGCATGCATACGGGCGCGGTCCACAAGAAATCCCGCCTTCAGGGGCTCGGTGCCGAGGAAGAGGTTCGTCGCCACATCAAGATCCTCCACCAGGGCAAGGTCCTGGTAGACCGCCGACACTCCCTCCGCCATCGATCTCCGGGGAGAGAGGGAGAGATACTCTTTATCCCGCAGTCGAATAACGCCTCCGTCCGGCGTAATCGTTCCCGTGACGCATTTGAGCAGCGTCGATTTTCCGGCGCCGTTGTCTCCGACAAGGGCAAGAATTTCTCCTGAACAAAGAGAAAGGGAAATACCTTTCAGAACCTCTACCCTGCCAAAGTTCTTTGAGAGTGCCTGTATTTCGAGGACCTGTTCCATTGGGTCATGTAAAGTCAAAGCCGACATCAATCCTCCGTGCCGCTCAGGACCAAATCCCGGAACGGCCTGCTTTACAATTGTGAATGAAAATTATAACAAGAAAAGATGAAATGGAAAAGGAGACCGGCCGCCGTGTTTCTTCCTTTTTTCACAACCGCTCCTTTTGTTTTCTTTTCTCGGGCGGAATCCCCGGGCTGTTCTGTGGTATCTTTTCCCTAATGGGCCGTTCCGTTCTCCGGCGGGGCCTCTTTCGGCCCCTTTGGAAGGGGAGTGGGGGATCCGCTGTATCGGGAAGAGAGGGAGCGGCAGGGTGATAGGAACTCAAAGGGGGAGGTGACGGAATGAACCGTCTTTTCCGGGCAATGAAGATTCTGCTTCTTTCCGCGGTGGTTTTCCCGGGAGTACCTCTGTATTCCGATCTGTTGTCCGCAGATGAACCGGTGGTTCTCACCCGGGACCTAAAGAAGGGACTCGTGATCCTGGTGAAGTTCCCCGGCCTCGACCCGGGGATCACAAGGGAAGAGATCGCGAGGCGGTTCCGGAGGCTCGACCGCTACGTGAAGGAGATGTCCTACGGAAAAGCCGCTGTGGAGACAGACCTCACGGAATGGTACGGGATGCCCCTGCCCGTGGGGAAATATGCCATTTCCCCCTCGAACCTGAAGGTGGACAAGTCGAGGGTGAGCAGGCTCATCCAGGATGCCATAGACGCCGCCGGCAGGGATCATGATTTTTCCCGCTACACTTTCGTCGTCCTGTTCCTGGGGGCCAGATTCCGGGAGTACGGCATGATCGGTCTCTGCGGATATCCGGGAATGCTCGGGTGGAGCCGGTCCGCCATGCTGAAGACGAACGGCGGCCAGCCCGTCCCCGGCGGCGTGCCCATCTTCACCTCCCAGGCCCACCTTGGAACTCTCTTCCACGACTGCGCCCACGTCTGGGGAGGGGTGCGGGACGGGAAACGGGTTCTCCCCTGCCTCTACGACCACGACCTCCAGGAGAAATACCCCACCCGGGACAGGGGGTGGGAGAAGGCCCTCATCAACATGGGGTACTGGGATCCCATGTCGTGCCACATGATCTCCTTCGATGTGCCTCCTCCCGGAATATCGTCCTGGACGAGAATCAGGCTCGGATGGCTTGCCCCGGAGAAGATCGCCGTTGTGAACCCGGATGTCACGACGGAGGTCGTGCTGGGCCCCCTGGGAGAGACGTCCTCGGAGGTGCTCGCCCTGAAGATTCCCCTGACGGAACACACCTATTACCTCGTGGAGAACCGGCGGAAAACCGGTTCCTTCGACAGCGTCCTCCCCGGAGAAGGGATCCTGGTGATGTACTGCGACGACAGGATAGCCGAGTGCAGGAACGGAAAGGCCCCGGTGAAGCTCAGGAACGCCGAACCCCGGATGCCGGGCCTCAGGGGGGCAGCCTTCCGGCTGCCGGACCGCCCGACGTTCACCGACAGGGAGAACGGAATAGAAATCAGACTGGTGGAGGAAACCGGCAGTTCCTGCAAAGTGAGAGTCGGCAGAATCAGGTAGTCAGACCGGCGATGTACACCAAAACACGATGCGGATTTCTCTGCCGCCCCGGCTCGTTTTTTTCTTCCTCACCGCAGCCCTGTTCCCTGTTTTCTGAAATCACGGGGTTGCAAATCGGCGCAGGAGGTTTATAGTAATGAGAATAAATATCAACAAGCCGGTCGTCCGACCGGTATTCCGACCCGAGGAGGCCTTCTCATGAGCAACGAGATCGTCCGGATAGGGATTTTCATCTGCAACCGGTACCACACCTGCGCCGGAGGCAAGTGCCTCAGATCGCTGCGGAACAGGGAAGGGGCCTTCAGCCTCTACAAGGGAAGAGAAGTGGAACTCGTGGGCTACACTACCTGCGACGGCTGCCCGGGGGGAAACATCGAGTACGCCCCGGCGGAGATGAAGAAAAACGGCGCCACGGTGATCCATTTTGCCACCGGAATGCTGGTGGGATATCCTCCCTGCCCGAGGATCGACTATTTCCGCCGGTACATCGATTCCGCCTTCGGTCTTCCGGTGGTGGTGGGAACCCATCCTATCCCCGAGAAGTACTGGACCATCCACAGCGCTCTGAAGACATGGGATTCTCCCATGTGGCAGGAGCTCATATCCCACGTCTCCTGCGACCCGGAAACCAGGCTGGCCTACAACTGAGAGAATACGAAAAAAAACCGGAGAGCGATTGAACCGCTCTCCGGCTTTTTCAGTGATGAAGCAGTTCCTTTGCGACCTTCCGGCAAGCCGCGGACGCCCGGCTTTCTCCGGAATACGGCCGGGCTGAGGGATGTATCCCGGACTACCTGCCCGCCATCATTGCGGCGACGTCTTCCTCCACAGTGGTGATGGGCTTGATGCCGAAGTTTTTCACCAGGACATCGGCCACGTTGGGGGAAAGGAACCCGGGAAGGGTCGGCCCGAGGCGGATTCCCTTGACTCCGAGGGAAAGCAGGGCAAGAAGGACCGCCACGGCTTTCTGCTCATACCAGGCGATGTCGTAGGAGATGGGGAGCTTGTTGACGTCGTCGAGACCGAAGGCTTCCTTCAGCTTGAGGGCGATCACGGCAAGGGAATAGGAGTCGTTGCACTGCCCGGCGTCAAGCACCCGGGGAATGCCGCCGATATCGCCGAGATCCAGCTTGTTGTACCGGTACTTGGCGCAGCCGGCGGTAAGGATCACGGTGTCCTTCGGCAGGTTTTTGGCGACATCGGTGTAGTAGTCGCGGGACTTGAAGCGGCCGTCGCATCCCGCCATGACGACGAAACGCTTGATCGCGCCGGACTTCACCGCTGCAACGACTTTGTCGGCGAGCGCCATGACCTGGTTGTGGGCGAAACCGCCGACGAGCTTGCCCGTCTCGATCTCCCTGGGAGCGGCGCACTTCTTCGCCATCTCGATCATGGCGGAGAAGTCCTTCATGCCGCCCTTCGGCCTGTCGGGAATATGCTTCGCGCCTGGGTAGCTGACGACGCCGGTGGTGAACAGCCTGTCGAGATAGGTGTTTTCCTTCTTCACGGGGACCAGGCAGTTGGTGGTGAGGAAAATGGGCCCGTTGAAGGACTCGAACTCCTCGTTCTGGTGCCACCAGGAGCCGCCGTAGTTCCCCACGAAGTGCCCGTACTTCTTGAAGGCGGGGTAGTAATTCGCGGGCAGCATTTCGCCGTGGGTGTACACGTCCACGCCGGTGCCCTCGGTCTGCTTGAGGAGTTCTTCCATATCCTTCAGGTCGTGGCCGGAGATCAGGATGCCGGGGTTGTTCCTCACGCCGAGATTCACTTCGCTGATCTCGGGATTGCCGTAGGTCGTGGTGTTGGCCTCGTCGAGGAGCGCCATGGTGGTAACGGCATTGGCTCCCGTCTTCATGACCATGCCGACCATATCGTCGACGGAGAGGTCTTTCGTGGTCGAGGCAAGGGCTTCCATGATGGACACGTAAATCTCGTCCTTCTCGAAGCCGAGAACCTCGGCATGCTCCGCGTAGGCGGCGACGCCTTTGCTGCCGATGACGACGAGCTCTCTCAGGGAGCGGACATCCCCGTTCTGCGCAGCGGTTATGCGGACTTCTTCGGACATGGCTTTTGCCATGATCTCTTCTTTGCTGTCCGCCGTCCAGGTCGCACAGTCGGGAAGGTTTCCGGAGGCACCGGCTTTCTGTGCGATCGCGTCCTTTACCTTCAACCCCCTGCGGATCCACCCGATGATGGAATCGTCATCCCAGGCAGCGTTGGTGATGGTGACAAAGAGCGCCTTGCAGATGAATCGTCCTGCTTCCCGGTCCACCGTCCCCTGCTTTGCCAGCTTTTCACCGTACACCGCGATGCCTTTGCAGACATAGACGAGAAGATCCTGAAGATTGGCGGTCCCCTCCGGTTTTCCGCAGACGCCCTTTACGGTGCACCCCTGGTTCCTCGCCGTTTCCTGGCACTGAAAACAATACATTGTTTTCCCTCCTTCTTGATTTCGAAACTGACGGAAATGAACAGGCATTCCGCTCACTTCCCGCATGCTGGAACTGTTTCTCCGGTTATTTTCGGGAGAACCTGATGGTCTCCCTGTCGACAATTCCGCCGCCCACGCCGATGGTGACAATTTTCAGCGAAACGTTGTGTTCGGCCGCCCCGCAGGCCGCCTCGAGAATCCTGGTCATGCCGCCGCAGCACGGCACTTCCATGCGGACCACGGTGACGGAAGTGATTTCGTTGTAGGCGATCAGCCTGGTGAGCTTCTCCACGTAAGCCTGGGCGTCGTCGAGCTTGGGGCAGCCCACGAGGCAGACCTTGTTCTGCCCGGCAAGGAAGGTGCGGTGGAAATCTGCGAAGGCGAAGGGAGTGCAGTCCGCCGCGATCACCAGTTCCGCCTTCCTGAGATAGGGGGCCGTTTCCGGAACGAGCCGGATCTGGACGGGCCAGTTGGCGAGAGAGGATTTCACTGCGGCGGACGCTGCCGATGGCGCCGGCACTGCACAGGGCTCAGGTTCCTTCCTGAGGTCCCTGGCCATGGACCCGGGGCAGCCGCAGGGAAGGGAACCGGCCGCGGCCTTCGCCGCCATGTGCTTTTTTACCGCTTCCTCGTCGTAGGGATCGGCCTCTCTCTCCTCGAAGGTGATGGCCCCCCGGGGGCATTCGCCGATGCAGTCGCCGAGGCCGTCGCAGTAGGTCTCGCTGACCAGCTTCGCCTTTCCGCCGATGATCCGGATGGCTCCCTCGTGGCAGGCGCCGGCACAGATGCCGCAGCCGTCGCACTTGTCCTCGTCAATAGTAATGATTCTCCGCAGTACCTTGGTCATCGGTTTTCTCCTCTCTGTAAGTCCGCAAGGGTGGTATTTTTCAGGTATTCAACAAACTCGCCGGTCATCTTTTCCAGCAGGGAGCCGAAAATGCAGCTGCCGAAGGGGCATCTTTCGCTGTGGAGCAGGCAGTAGTCACCCCGGGGAACGCCTTCGATGACAGTGTAGATGTCAAAAAGGGCAATCTCCGCGGGGTCCCGGGCGAGCTGAAATCCCCCTCCGGGCCCCCGGACGGAAGTCACCAGCCCGTCCTTTGCCAATTTCTGGAAAACCTTGGCCAGGTGGGCCTCGGAGACATTCACCGCTTCCGCCATTTCCTTCGCGCTCATCCGACTTCCGGAAACGAGAAGCCCCATTCCGTGAAAGGCCAGGGATACCGCTTCCGACACAGCAACCACTCCGCTCATAGGTAAGGCCCCTTTCTCTATTTAGGAATTATGGTACTGTAATTCCGAAATATGTCAAGGGGGGGAAAGGAAAAAGAAAAAAAAGGAGAGCGGGCTGAAAACCGCTCTCCTGCGAAGCTCACGCTTTTTTGTAATCCTGACGGATGGGGTGGAACACGTCGATCACGAAACTGTCCGTCGCGGCGTGGACCGCGTGGGGCTCACCCGGCGAGAGGACCAGGACGCATCCTTCGTCGAGGGGAATCTTCTCGCCCCTGACGGAGACTTCCACCTTTCCCGACACCACGTTCACCACCTGCTCGTGGGAGTGGTCATGAAGAGGGAAATCCGCTCCCGCATCCATGTCCCAGTAGGCTACCGTCATGTTCTCGGAATGGACGAACCTGGCCCGAAGGCCGGGAAGAATCTGTTCCTTTTCCAGCCGGTTCATGTCGACGAGTTTCAAGGAAAATCCCTCCCCTGTTTAATAGTTGGAAAATATTATATCATCCCGGGGGAAGGAGGGATACGGGTTCGGCCGTTACTTTTTCCAGGTGCCCCGGGCGAAGAGGAGGATCATGGTATAGAGTTCAAGCCGCCCCAGGAGCATGAGGAACGAGAGGACCCATTTTCCGGCGGCGGGGATGTGGAAGAAATTGTCCGTGGGTCCGACGGTGCCGAACCCGGGCCCCGTGTTGCCGATGGACGCCGCCGCGCTGCTCACGGCGGTGACGAAATCCACCCCCAGGGCGGCCATGAACAGGGTCCCGGCGATGAAAACCACGAGGTAGAGGATAAAAAACGCGGTCACCGAGGCTACGGCATTGGAACTTGCTGTCTTTCCCCGGATTTTTATCTGGAAAAGGCCCTGGGGGTGCAGGCACGAAGCCAGGCCGGCCCGGGCATGCCGTGCGAGGGCGAGGACCCTGAGGCTTTTGATCCCTCCGGCGGTGGAACCGGTACACCCTCCGGCGAACATGAGGAGGATGAACAGGAAATGGACCGACACGGGCCAGAGCTCGTAATCCGCCGTAAAAAAGCCCGTGGAGGTGATGACGCTCACCACCTGGAACGCGCTGTACCTGACAGTTTCCTCGATGGAGCCGTAATAGCCGCCGGAGAGAAGCACCGCGGCGGTGAAGAGGATGCTGAAAAGGACAATGGCGGTGTAGAGCCTGAACTCCTCGTCACCCCGGTAGGCCCCCGGCTGCCTGAGAAGGAAGCGGTAATGGAGGACGAAGTTCACCCCTGAAAAAAACATGAAAAAAGTGGTGACCCATTCGACGTAGGGCGAATTGTAGTGGCTTATGCTTTTGTTCAGAGGGGAAAGGCCCCCGGTGGCGATGGTGCTGAAGGAATGGGTGAGGGCTTCGAAGAGATTCACCCCCCCCAGCAGCAGAAGGAGCGTCTGGGCGGCCGTGAGGCCGAAATAGATGCCCCAGAGCCTGGTGGCCATCTGGTGGAGCCTCGGCGTTATTTTCTCCAGGCCGAAGCCGGGTACTTCAGCCTTGAAGAGATGCACCCCTCCCACGCCGATAAAGGGAAGTATGGCAAGGCTGAGGACGATGATCCCCATGCCTCCGATCCAGTGGGTCATCCCCCTCCAGAAGAGAAGGCTTTTCGGGTGGATTTCGATGTCCGTGAGTATGGAGGCCCCTGTGGTCGTAAACCCGGACATGGCCTCGAAAAAAGCGTCGGTAAAGGTGGGGGTCATTCCATAGATATAATATGGAAGGGCTCCTATCACGGATGCAAAAACCCAGGAAAGGGAGACCACGGCAAAGGCATCCCGGATCCCGACGCTTTTGTAGTCGCTGTGGTGTCTTCCGGCGGCAAAAAGCAGGCCGGAAAAGGTGAGCCCGAGAACCATGGACACGACGAAGCTCCGGACCTCCCCGCCCCCGTCGAGATGGGCCCAGAGGATGGGCCATATCATGGAAACGGACACGATGCCGGTGATGAAAGACAAGACCTTCGCCACCAGGAAACCGTTCATCCTTCGTTTCCTCCTCCTTCCGCTCTCATTTTCCGCCCTACTTTCTCCATGTCTCCGGGAGGAACAGGAGGATCATGGTGTAGAGCTCCAGGCGCCCTGTGAGCATCAGAAAGGAGAAAGCCCATTTGCCCGCTTCCGGGACAGAGCCGTAGTTGTCCGTGGGGCCGAGGGAGCCGAGGCCCGGGCCGACGTTCCCGAGGGTGGCGGCCACCCCGGAAATGGCCGATTCCATGTCCATGCCGATGGACGTGATGAAAAACACTCCTCCGACAAAAACGGCGACATAGAGTATCAGGAAGGAGGTCACCGATGAGAGGATGCCTTCATTGACGGCTTTGCCCCCCACCTTGATGGACACCACGGCGCTGGGATGGAGAACCCTCTTCAGTTCCGCCCTGGTGTGCCTTCCGAGGATCAGGAGGCGGAGAATCTTCATTCCGCCCCCCGTGGATCCCGCGCAGGCCCCTGCAAACATGAGAAGGAGGAGGATTACCCGGGTGAGGAGAGGCCAGAGTTCAAAGTCGGCCGTGACAAATCCCGTAGTGGTGATGATGCTCACCACCTGGAAGGCGCTGTGCCGGACAGCCTCCGTTATGGAGCCGTACCGGCCCCCGAAAAGGAGAACGGCGGTGACGACGGCGGTGCACCCCAGGACGATCCAGAGGTACAGCCGAAATTCCTCGTCCCTGGCGAGGGGGCGGAAATCCATGCGGAGCATGCGGTAATGCAGGACGAAATTGACTCCTGAAAGAAACATGAACACCGTGATGATCCAGTCGAAGTAGGCGGAGCCGTACTGTCCCACGCTCCTGTTGAGCGGGGAGAAGCCTCCCGTGGCCACGGTGCCGAAGGTATGGGTCAGCGCCTCGAAAAGGTTCATCCCTCCCAGGAGGAGAAGCGCCGTCTCCGCCGCGGTGAGGAAAGCGTACACGCCCCAGAGGTACAGGGCGGTCTGCTGGATCCTGGGTGTGATTTTTTCCGGTATGGGACCCGGCACTTCCGCCTTGAACAGTTCCATCCCGCCGATGCGGAGGAACGGCAGAATGGCCAGGCTGAGGACGATGATGCCCATGCCCCCGAGCCAGTGGGTGAGGCTCCGCCAGAAGAGGATTCCCCGGGGAACGGCCTCGATGTCGGAGAGGACCGACGCTCCCGTGGTGGTAAAACCGGATGATGATTCAAAAAAAGCGTCCGCGAAGGTGGGAACCGTTCCGCCGAAATAAAAGGGGAGAGCTCCGATCAGGGACGCCCCTATCCAGGCAAGGGAAACGACGAGAAAGCCGTCCTTTACGCCCAGGTTCTCGTAGTCGGCGTTTTTTCCGGCCAGGAACAGAACGGCCGAGACTGCGAGCCCGGCGGCAATGGACAGCAGAAAGGCACTGATATCGTCGCTCCCGTCCCATGCGGCCCAGCCCAGCGGCCAGGCCATGGACAAAGAGACTATCGCCGAGAGAAGGGAAAGGACCCTGAAGATTACGGGAAGGTGCACGGTCAGTTCACTCCAAGGGACTCCACAGCCTCGGACATCAGGTCCGACTTGGCGAAGACGATGACTTTGTCTCCCTTCTGAAGAACAGTGGCCCCCACGGGAACGAAGGTGTCTCCTTTCCTCACGATGAGGGCGATGAGAATGCCCTTCGGCAGGCCGAGGCTCATGATGGTCCGTCCCGCCGCAGGGCTTCGGTCGGGTATGACCGCTTCGAGCATTTCCGCGTCGATCTTCTCGATAATGGAGAGCACGCCGGAGCCGGTGGGATAGCGGGCATAGCGAAGGATCACGGATGCGAGGGCGCTGTTGGGGTTTACGATGGAATCCACGGACATGTAGTTGTCCAGCTTCATGTAGATCTTTCTCCGCACCACGGCGATGGTCTTCCGGGCACCGAGGGCCTTTCCGATGACGGCTAAAAGCAGGTTGGTCTCGTCGCTCTCGGTGGCGCACACAAGGCCGTCAGCCTCCTCTATGCCCTCCTGCCTGAGAAGGTTTTCATCGGCGCCGTCGCCGCAGAGCACCAGGGTCCGCTTCAGCTCCGACGCGAGGCGTTCGCATTTCTCCCTGTTGTGGTCGATAAGCCGTATTTCAAGGTTCCGGAACTGGTTCTCCAGCTTCCAGGCCACCTGGAATCCGAGTTTCCCGCCGCCGATGATGATGACCTTCTTCAGGGGCCGGCTCTTCTTCATCTGGTAGATCTCTTCCATTTTCCATGCCTGTTCCCTGGAGGTGACGATATAGCACAGGTCGCCGGCTTCGATCATCATGTCGCCAAAGGGAATGTGACCTTCGCCGTTCCGCTCTATGTAGACTATGATGGCGATGAAGTGGGGATACAGGGTGCGCAGGTCCTTCAGGGCCACCCCTACGAGGGAAGAGTCCTGGGCCACCCGGAAGGCGTAGATGGCGGAGCGGCCGTCCAGCAGTTCCGCGGTGTGGACCGCCGAACTGACGAAGAGGAGTTCCAGGATCTCCCGGGCCACGGAGCGCTCAGGAGAATTCATCACGTCGATCCCCAGGTCCTTCGCCCAGGTGGGGCTGTCGGTGAATTCGAGCCCCCTGGCACGGGAGATGACCCGCTTCACTCCGGCCCGCTTCGCGATCCAGCAGGCCAGGATGTTGACCTCATCATGATTGGTGCATGCCACGAGGATGTCCACATCACACCCCGGAACGATGCCGGCCTCCTCGAGCACCTGGGGACGGGCACCGTTTCCCCTGACGGTGATCACGTCCAGCTCATTGTCAACCCGGGCTGCCCGTTCCTCGTCCTCCTCGACAACAGTGACGTCATGCCCTTCTTCTGACAGGGTCTCCGCTACGCTGTAGCCGACTTCTCCTCCGCCAACGACGACTATCTTCACTCTTTCATTCCCTCCGCCGGCCTCTTCGTTCCGGGCCCGTTTATCGCGCCGATACCATACCCCATACTGAGAAAAAAAACCATCCCCATACGGGTATACAATGCCGGGAAAAGCTCCGCCAAACCCTCTGTTTCTCGCCATCGGGCCGAGAGAGTCAGGGGTTTGAGCGCCTGGTCCCGAGTTTTCATCGAGAGGCTTCGACGGTGTTTTTGTGGTAGGTGTTCCCGATCTGAGAGACCCTCAAGACGGATGCGCCGGAGCAAGTCCGCTCCGGCGCATCCGTCTTTTGTGAGTTCTATTTGCTGGGCGTGATGAGCTTAGGATCGGTGATGACCCCGTAGTAGCGGAACAGCCCGTCCTTTACGGTCTGGATCTGGATGGGTTTCACGACCTCGCCGTCGGCGTCGAAGCCGGCGATGAGGCCCGTCAGGCCGTCGTAGTTCTTCGTCTCGGCGAGGGCCTTGGCGATGGCGGGGCCCTCGGTGGTTCCGGCCTTCTTGATGGCATCAACGATGAGCATGAAGCCATCGTAGGCGGAGGCGCCGACCATGTCGGGCTCGATGCCGTGGAGCTTCCGGTAGGTCGCGAGGAACTCCTGCACGAAGGGGCGCTCGTCGTCCCGGTTCAGGTTGGTGACGATGATGAGGCCTTCCGCCGCGCTCCCAGCGATCTCGGCCGTCTTCGGGGAGTCCGCGCCCTCCTCGCCGATGAACTGTATGGTGATCCCCATCTCCCTAGCCTGCTTCAGCGCCGGACCCATCTGGAAGTAATAGCCGCTGAAGAAGAGCACGTCAGGTTTCGATGCCTGCATCTTCGAGAGATATGGCTTGAAGTCCTTCTCGCTCATGGGGTATCTCTGGTTCGACACGATCTCCACGCCCTCCACGCCCTTGACGTACTCGTCAAATCCCTGGGACAGGGTGGTGCCGAAGTCGTTGTCGCTGACTATGAGGGCGATCTTTTTGGCCTTCAGGAGCTCCACGGCCACGTGGGCCGCGCCCTTGCCCTCCACCGTCCCGAGGAAGCCGTTGCGGAAGGTGTAGTCGCCCAGAGTGATGTCCGGGTGCAGGGCGTAGGCCGACACGAGGGGAATCTCCTCGTCGTTGAATATAGCCGATACGGCTCTGGTCGGGAGGCTGTAGGAGCCGGCCACGAAACCGACGACCTTGTCCTGTTGGATCAGCTTGTAGGCGAGGGGCACGGACTGTTTCGGGTCGGCCGCGTCGTCGTAGCAGACGAGCTCGACCTTTTTGCCCAGAACGCCGCCCGAAGCGTTCACCTTCTCAACGGCTATCTTGACGGACTCGTACACGCTGAAGCCGTCCGCCGCAGCGAAGCCCGTGAGGGGAGCGAGCATTCCGATCTTGACCGTCTCCTGGGCAAAGGCCGCCCCGGCGGAGAGCAGGACAACAACCAACAGAACAGCGAACATGCGAAGCCTTCTCATAGACAACACCTCCTTAAAAATAGGGTCTCCGCGGAGACCCTCCCCCGGCCCCGAGGCCGGTACTTCCCGTTACATCCCAAGGTACGCTTCCTGCACCCTCCTGTCGTTCCGGAGGTCCTGCGCCGAGCCCTCCAGCCGGATTTCCCCCGTCTCGAGCACGTAGGCCCTGTGGGATATCTCCAGGGAGAGGAGGGCGCTCTGCTCCACGAGCAGGATGGTGAGCCCCGAATCCCTGTTCAGGGATTGAAGGACAGAGAATACCTCCGTGACGAGTTTCGGCATGAGCCCCATGGACACCTCGTCGACGAGGAGCAGCTCCGGCTGGGAGACGAGGGCCCGTGCGATGGCGAGCTGCTGCTGCTCGCCCCCCGAAAGGGTCGAGCCCAGTTGGGTGGACCGTTCGGCCAGGATGGGGAAGAGGGTGTACAGCGCCTCGACCCGTTCCCTGAAGTTGGCCGGCTGCTGGTAGGCTCCCATGCGGAGGTTCTCGGAGACCGTGAGGTCGGGGAAGATGCGCGCCCGCTCCGGGACGATGCGAAGGCCCTTTTTGGCCCGGATGTGGGGCGGTAAGGATCGGATGTCCTCTCCATTGTAGTTCATGGCCTCTGCGGTAGATGTCTGGAGCCCCATGACGGACCGCAGGATGCTCGTCTTGCCGGCACCGTTTGCGCCGATGATGCTGACGAGCTCGCCCCGCTCAACGGAGAGGTTCACGTTGTGGACGGCCTGGACATCGCCGTAACGCACGGTCAGTTCCCGGATTTCAAGCAACATGGCTTTTTTTCCTCCCGAGGTAGGCCTCGATGACCTCCGGATTATCCGTTATCTCGGCGGGAAGGCCCTCGGCGAGCTTCCGGCCGTGGTCCAGCACGATGATCCTGTCGGAGAGCCCCATGGCCACCTTCATATTGTGTTCGATGAGCAGGATGGAGACCCCGAGGCCCCGGATCCTGCGCACCAGATCCTCGATGACGACGATCTCCTCGTGCCGGAGCCCCGAGAAGGACTCGTCCAGCAGCAGCACCTTGGGATCGAGGGCGAGGGCCCGGGCGATCTCGAGCTTTCTCAGGTTGCCCAGGGGGAGGGTACCCGAGATTCTGTCCGCCTGATCCTGCAAGCCCACGGTTTCGAGAATCTCCTGCCCCCGGCGGCGGATTTTCGGCCTGTCCCATCGGCCGTAGGCCCCGAGGAAACTCGAGTAGCGGCCGTGCCCCAGGGGCACGCAGACATTGTCCAGAACGGTGAGCCCGGCAAAGGGGTGGACGATCTGGAAGGTTCGTCCCATGCCGAGGTTCGCGATCCTGTGGGGCGGAAGGCCGTGAATGGGGCGCCCCTCGAGGAGTATTTCGCCCGACGAGGGCGCGTAGACCCCCGAGATCATGTTGAAGCACGTGGTCTTGCCCGCACCGTTTGGCCCGAGAAGACCGAGGATATCCCCCGCGGCGAGGTCGAAGCTCACGTCCTCGACGGCCTTCAGGCCGCCGAAGTGGATCGTCAGGTTCCGGACGGAAAGAAGGGCATCCATATCAGGCACCTCCCACTGTTGTGCCGGCGGCGTCCTTGTCGGCCGCGGCCGGAGCGGTGAAGCGCTTTTGCCTTCGTCCCAGGATGCCCTCGGGGCGGAAGCGGATCATGAAGAGGAGGAGGGCGGCGTACAGGAACATGCGGTAGTCCACCAGCGGCCGGAAGACCTCGGGCAGAATGCCCAGGATGACGGCGCCGAGGAGGGGGCCGAAGACCGTCCCGATCCCTCCCACGATGACCAGGGAGAGGAGGGTCACCGAGACGGGGAAGGCGAAGGAGTCGGCGGCGATGAAGCGCATGTAGTGGGCGTAGAGCGCCCCGGCGAGCCCCGCCATGAGGGTCCCGATGACGAAGGCCGTCAGCTTCGTGCGCACGGCGGAGACGCCCATGCTCGAGGCGGCCGTCTCGTTGTCCCGCACGGCGAAGCAGGCCAGCCCCGCCCAGGTCTTCGTGAAGGCCCAGGACAGGAGAATGACCACCGCTAGGAAGAAGAGGCAGAGGAAAAAGAATCCGTTGGTCCGGAGCGCCGTGCCGAAGAGGGTCACTCTGGGTATGCCGCCGATCCCGAGCGCCCCGCCAAGGGCAGGAGTGTACTGGAAGACGGCCACGACGATGAAGTTGATGCCGATGGTGGTGATGGCCAGAAAGTCGTGTTTGACCCGGAGGCTGGGCAGGCCGCAGAGGAATCCGATGCTCCCCACGATGAGCAGGACGAAGGGCAGCGCCTGCCAGAAGGTGAGCCCCCCGGCCGTAGTGAGCATGGCGCTCGCGTAGGCACCGATACCGAGGAAGGCCGCATGCCCCAACGAAATCTGGCCGGCGTAGCCTACGATGATGTTCAGCCCGTAAGCGGCGATGGCCTGGATGACGATCTGGGTGGCGACTCCCATCATGTAGGCGTTCATGGTTTCACTTCCCCCCTCGTTTGCCCATAAGCCCCGTGGGCCGCCACATGAGGATGATGATCATGGCGATGAAGGCCAAGGCATCCCGGGGTAGCGGGATGTTCGCGAAACCTATGAGGAGCGTCTCGGCGATGCCAAGCAACAGGGACGCCAGGACGGCCCCGGACGAGGACCCCATTCCTCCGACGACGATGAGGGCCAGGGTCTTGTAGGCGGGGACGGTCCCCATCATGGGGTAGACCTGGTTATAGTAGATGCCCGTCAGAATCCCCGCGACGGCTGCGATGGCGGAACCGATTACGAAGGTGATGGCCACCGTGCGCTGGGTGTTCACCCCCATGGCCGAGGCGATCTCCATGTCCTGGGAGACGGCCCGCATGGCCAGCCCGAGCTCGGTCCTCGTCATGATGAACCAGAGGAGGGCAAGGATGACGACGGTCACGACGAAGGTCATCGTGATGACCGGGGAGACGGTGAGCGTCCCGAGGCGGAGGGCCGGGAAGGGGATGGCGGCGGGGAAGGAGCGGACTTCGGGCCCAGCGACGAGACGGCATGTCTCCTCTACGCCGATGAGGATGGCGATGCTGCTGATCAGCGACACGTAGGCGGGAAATTTGAGCAGGGGGTAGTAGACGAATTTCTCGATGCAGACGCCGAGGGCGGCGCAGAAGATCATGCTGCCGAGAAGGGCGAGAAGCAGGCTGCCCGTCGCGGTGTAGAGAGAGAGGCCTATATAGGCTCCCACGGTGTAGACCGAGGCATGGGCAACGTGGAGAATCTTCATGACACCGTACACAAGGGTCAGACCAAGGGTGATGAGCGCATACATGGCCCCGGCGACGAGGCCGTTGAAAAATTGTTCGATCAACAATTCCACACGGTGATCCCCCTTGCAGAAAGAGTTTTCGTGAAGAAACCGGAAAGGGCCCCTGTGGTTTCACGGGCAACGCCATTATTATACAATTTTTCCCCGCAAAAAACATGGGAGGATAATGGGCCTGAATCCGCAGGAAGCGGGGCGATCCCGCTGCGGGAAACAGCTGAGGATTCAGGCCGTGTATTTTCCCTGTTCAGTGTTCCCTTCCGCCGGAGACCTTCACGTCCTCTCCGGTGGTCACCAGAGCTTCCACAGCAGCCTCGAGAGCAGCGGCGATGGTGGCGGCCGACATGGACGGGACGCTGTCCTTCCCCGCCGCCTGCTCCGGGAGATAGGGAACGTGGATGAAGCCGGCCTTCACGGGGAGAGCCTTCTTCGCGGCGGCGTTCAGGACGCCGTAGAGCACGTGGTTGCACACGAAGGTCCCCGCCGTGTTGGACACCTTCGCGGGAATGCCCCGGGAACGGATCCGCTCCGTCATGGCCTTCACCGGAAGGGTGGAGAAATACGCCGCCGGACCGTCGGGATCGACGGGCACGTCGATGGGGCGGTTGCCTTCGTTGTCCGGGATCCGTGCGTCATCAACGTTGATACCGACGCGCTCCACGGTGATCTCGAAGCGTCCCCCGGCCTGGCCGACCATGAGGATCCTGTCGGCGCCGGTCTCCTCCGCCCGCTTCACGATCGCCTCAACGGACTTGTGGAACACCGTGGGAATTTCAAGAATGTCCACATCCGCCCCGGCGATTGTCCGGGGCAGGAGCTTCACCGCCTCGAAGGCGGGGTTGACCGGCTCGCCCCCGAAGGGCTCGAAGCCCGTGACAAGCACTTTCATGATGGGATCCTCCTTCAGGCCGCCGCCCGTCTCTCTTCCGGCGCCCATTTGGTTCTATCCGCCGGTCTTGAAGAGATCCCCCAGGGTGACTCCCGTGGGGCGCTCCTGGTCCCGGATGGTCCGCATGGCCGCCTGGAGGGTGGTCCGGATCTGGTCCGGGCTGTAGGAGGGCGGAAAGTAGAGGGCCGCCGAGTCGTCGTGCCCGCCGCCCCGCACCTTTTTTCCGTCCCGGAGCATCCCGACAACCTTGCCCGCCATCTCGCTCCGACTGCGGAGGGAGACGGCCCATTCGCCGGAGAACCGCTTCGCCGCCACGGCCACCAGGAGGGGAGGCTCCGCCATCCGGTCCAGCACGAGTCCGCCGAAATCGGACACGTCGCCGAACTCAAGGATTCCCGGCTCCACGAAGGCCAGGTCTCCCGAGCCCTTTCCCATTTTTTCCACAGCGAGGGAAAACCGTTTTTCCTGTTTTTCCACGAAAATCTCCCCGGCGGCCCGCTCATGGGGAGCGAGGGAGGGGTCCGGGTTTTCCGCCAGCCTGGCCAGGAGGCTGTAGGGGCCGCAGAGGGTGATGAGGGCCTGCCAGAGGCGGCTGTCGGGGTTTTCGTTGATCCAGAGATCCCGGTCGTTGGCAAGCTCCACCAGGGGAGAGAGCCGCTCCATTCCGGGGGCCCCCCTGCCGAGGAGCCAGCGGTAATAGACCTTCGCCGCGCAGAAGGCCGTATCCACCACCGCCCACGGACGGCCCCCGTACCGGGCCGCCGTGGTTTCGTGATGGTCGAATACGAAGGGATCTTCCCCTTCGGAATAGTGCCGGTCGAGAGCGTCCACGGTCCGGCTGTCCTGGCAGAAGAGGTCCACCACGAGGAAATCCTGTCCTGCTGAGATGCTTTCCAGGATCAGGCCGTCCACGGCACCGTACCCCGCCAGGGAAACTTTCAGGGGACGCTCCCCCCGCCACCGGTGCCAGGCAACGGCCGCAGCGGCGATGCCGTCGAGGTCCGTGTGGCTTATTACGTGAAGAAGGGAAGAAACCATGTCTCTTTCTCCTCCGAAATAAAAAAAGTGAGTTTCTCATCCGAAGACGGAGTTCATTTTCCATCATCGGGCCTGACTTGTCCACAGGCCGTTTTTCCCTCCGGAGAGGGGGATTGAAAAATGAACTTGTGCACAACTGTGGGCAAGTTGTGGATAACCCGCAAGGCCTGTTCCCGTCAACGGCTCAAAATTTGTGTGACCGTCGGAGAATTTTGGAACAACTTTCCTCCGGCTGGAATCATCCGTATTTTTACCTATCCACAAAAATAAACCCTGATTGTGGATATGTGGACAAGTATTGTGGACAACATATTATCCATTCTTTGTCCATACACAAAGCCTGAAAGGGAAAAACGCCTCTTTTCCCTCAGCTGCCTTCTTTTCGATTTATCCACATTCCGCCCGTTGTGATAATATGGTGCCATTCTCAGCATGAGGTGAAGCATTGTGGAAAAAGATCTCAACCGGCTGTGGGAAGAAATCCTGGCCGAAGCGACCCGGTCCCTTCCCGCAGGAACCGCTGACCTGTGGCTTAAAACATGCATCCCCACCGACCTTGTGGAGGGATCCCTCGTTCTCGACGTTCCAAACGTGTTCGTGAAGGAGCAGATCTCCTCCCGGTTTCTGAAGGACCTTGTCCGCATCTGCAGGGAGACGGGAAAAAGCGACGACATCGAACTCCGGGTGGGGTCGGAAACGAAAAAGGACGAGCAGAAGCGGGCCCAGAAAGCTGTATCGGGCGGCTCCGCCGAATCCCGGGGAGGGCTTAACCCGGGCTATCTTTTCAACTCCTTCGTTGTGGGAAAGTCGAACAGGCTGGCCCACGCGGCCAGTCTTGCCGTGGCGGAGACGCCGGGGGAGGCCTATAATCCCCTTTTCATCTGGGGAGGCGTCGGCCTGGGGAAGACCCATCTCATGCACGCCATCGGCCACTACGTCCTCGACAGGAACCCGAACACAAGGTGACCTACGTGAGTTCGGAGAAGTTCATCAACGAATTCATCCAGTCCATCAAGAACAACAAGACCCAGGAATTCAAATCAAAGTACAGGAGCGTGGACATCCTTCTCATCGACGACATCCAGTTCCTGGGGAACAAGGGGAGCAGCCAGGAGGAGTTTTTCCACACCTTCAACCAGCTCCACACATCGAAAAAGCAGATCGTCATCTGCTCCGACCGGCCGCCGAAGGAGATCCAGAGCATCGAGGACCGGCTCGTGAGCCGCTTCGAGTGGGGGCTTGTCACGGACATCCAGTCCCCTGACCTCGAGACGAGGATCGCCATTTTGCAGAAAAAAGCCCAGCTCCGGAGGTATGACATCCCCGACGACGTGATCAATTTTCTCGCCGTCAACATCCCGAGCAACATCCGGGAGCTCGAGGGGGCCCTCAATCGGGTGGTGGCCTGCGCCGAGCTTTCCAGCGAACCCATCACGGAGGAAAACACGGGAGAGTGGCTCAAGGACGTCATCCGCAAGGATGTCCGCGGACCCGTGAGCGTGGATGCCATCCAACACGCCGTGGCCGAATTCTTCAGCATGAGCGTGGACGATCTTCTGAGCGCCAAGAGGACGTCCGACCTGGCCCTCGCCCGGCAGATCGCCATGTTCCTGTGCCGCAAGCTTACCGAGGTCAGCCTGCAGCAGATCGGCCTCTCCTTCAGGAAAAAGGACCACACTACGGTGCTTCACGCGCACCGGAAAATCAGCCAGATGGTGAAGGAGCAGCCAAGGATCCGCCAGATTGTGGATACAATCGAAGGAAAACTGTGAATGAACGTGTCCTTTTGTGGATAAACCGGCCGGAGGAGGAGAATTATTTTTTTGCCTGTGGATACTGTGAATAACTTTGCCGGTCAGGCGAAATTCTGTCCACAGGGGGAAATCCCGTCAGACGGCCCGGCCGTCAGGTTATCCACAATACTCGCATCACCTATTATCATTACTGTCACTAAAACCAAAAAACAATAAAAGATGTACTTCGGGGAGGGAAACATTGTGAGACTTCAGATCAACAAGGGAGAGTTCATGAAAAACTGGCAGATCGCCGAAAGGAGCACCAGTTCGAAAAGCACCATCAACTCTCTTACAGGCATACTGCTGAAAGCCTCCGGCCAGGACGATGAAAACACCGTCCGCCTCGAGGCCACCGACCTGAAAACATCCGTCAAGTGCATCTCCCGGGGAATCCTGGTGGAGGAAGAGGGAGAAGCGGTCCTGCCGGTCAAGGTCGTGGGGGAACTCTTCAAAAAAGCTCCCACCAGCGTTTTCACCGTCTCCGTGACCGACGGAAAGGGCCTGATCATCGCCGGAAGGAACCGGTACAAGTTCACCACCTACCCCTCCAGGGAATTTCCCACCCTTCCCGTATCGGAAAGCGCTCCGTTTTTTTGTTCCATAAGCGCTTCCGAGCTGCTCCGGACCATTTCGGAAGGAACGGTGGCCAGTACCGTCGGCGAAGAGTTTCCGAAGTACCTCGGCACCGCGTTCTTCCAGATGAAGGACGGGGAGCTCCGGGTCATCTCCACGGACGGACGGCGGCTTTCACTGTCCAAATGCTACCCGGCGGAGAAGGGGGACGACGGCGATTTCCTTCTGCCGATCACCGGCCTGAAGGAACTGCAGCGGCTCCTTTCCTCCGTGGACGGAGAAACCCCTGTCCGGGTCCTTTCCGATACCACCCTGGTGTTCTTCCAGATGGGGAGTCTTGAATTCTCCGTCCGGAGAGTGGAGGCCGCATTCCCAAACTACGAAAAAATCCTGAACCCCCAGAGCACCACGAGCCTGGACGTGGACCGAAACTCTCTCGCGGCAGCCCTGGAGCGGGTGGATGTCATCGTCCGGGAATTCAGCCGCATGGTCCTCTTCCGCCTCTCTCCCCAGGGAGACCTCGTCCTCACGGGAAAAGCGCCTGAAACGGGAGCGGTGGAGGAGATCCTCGACGGAAAGATCGAAGGGGAACCCCTGACGGTGGCCTTCAACGTGGGCTTCCTCCTCGACGGCCTGAAGGCCCTCTATGGTGAACGGGCGTTCATCAGCTTCAACGGTCCCGAGGGACAGATGACCATGCTCCGGCCCGACCAGAAGGACTTCCTGTACATGGTCATGCCCATCAAGCTCACGGAAAACGACCTCTCCTTCGAGGAAGACAACGGGGAAGAGGAGGATATCCCCACCGAATAGGGCATGTGGTGTTCCGAGTATCTCGTTCGAAATTTCCGCAATCTTTCTCCGGTCCGGATTTCATGGGATCCCGGCCTGAACCTGGTCACGGGAAAAAACGGGGCGGGAAAAACCAACTGTCTTGAAGGACTCCATCTCCTGACGGGATGGGGTCCTTTCGGCGAAAGAAAGGATCTTCCCTCCTGGGATGGGGAAGGGGACAGGGCGTATATCACCGGTACCTTCTGCGGCGAGGAGGACTTGTTCCTTGCCATGGCCGTGGGCGGTTCCACCGTAGTGAAGTGTGACGGAAAGCGGGTTTCCTTTCCCGAGGTGCGGGCGAGGGTGCCCGCTCTCGCTTTTCTTCCCGGTGATATGGCCCTGTTGGATGGAACCCCTTCTATTCGTCGAAATTTTCTGGACAGAATATGTGCCCTTCTTTTTCCTCTCTACGCCAGGAGAATCAGCGATTTCCGGAGAGCTGTCCGCCACAGGACAGTTCTTCTCAGGGCGGGAAAACGGACGGAGTCAGTATCCCGTGCCATGGCTCCCCTGGCGGCATGGATCTGGTCGTGCAGGGAGGAGGCGGCGGGTCTTCTTTCGTTGGGGCTTGCCCACTTCCCGGATCTTTCCCCCGCGCCCCTGGAACTCGTCCATGTCCGGGGAGGCGGTTCGGGAACGGAAGATCCCCTCGATGACTGGTGGAAGTCCCTCGAAACCTGGGGCGAGAGGGAAAGGAAAAGCTGTCTTTCCCTGGTGGGGCCTCACCGGGATGATCTCCTGGTCAGGACGGGGGGACGGGAAGCTGCCGTTTTTTTCAGCAGGGGCCAGATACGGAGGGCTTCAGTTGCACTGATGCTCGCGGCAGGCAAGGCCGTGGAGGCACGGCTGAGACGGAAACCCCTGATCCTCCTTGACGAAATAGCCTCCGAGCTCGATGGGGAGGGGCGGAAGATCACCGTGGCCTCCCTGGAGGGAACGGGGTGGCAGGTGGTGGCCGCGGCGGCGGAGATGCCGGGGGAAGAGTGGCCGGGCAGCATGTGGGAAGTGGAGGAGGGAGCGGTGCTCCCCTGCGGTTGAGAACAGAAGCGGGATCCTGAAAGGAAGAGAACGAAATGGCAGCAGTGGGCGACAAAAAATATGACGTCATCGTGGTGGGAGGAGGGCATGCCGGGTGCGAAGCGGCCCTTGCAGCGGCGCGGATGGGTGCGTCGGTACTTCAGCTCAACCTTTACCTGGACAACACGGCTCTCATGCCCTGCAACCCCTCCATAGGGGGCCCGGCGAAGGGACACCTCGTCAGGGAAGGAAGCGCCCTCGGAGGAGAGCAGGCGGAGGCCGCCGACAGGTCCGCCATGCTGGTCCGATGGCTGAACACGTCCAAGGGACCGGCCGTACGGGCTTTACGGGCCCAGTGCGATCTCCGGGACTACGCCGCCCATTACACACTCGCCGTGGAGACCCAGAAGAACCTGGATGTCCACCAGGACGTGGTGACCGACCTCTGGGCGGAAAAAGGCAGGATCAGGGGCGTCAGGACGAAATACGGCCTTGTCTACGAGGGAAAAACTGTGGTGCTCGCCACGGGGACCTACCTTGGAGGCAAGGTCTATATCGGCCTGGAGAGTTTTCTTTCGGGGCCTCTCGGGCAGGTTCCCGCGGAGGAGCTTTCCCGGTCTCTCCGGGAAGCCGGCCTGGAGACGGGAAGGATGCGCACCGACACCACGCCGAGGCTCCATGCAGACACCCTCGACCTCTCGGCCCTGACAGCCCAGGGAAGTGCCCCGGATCCTCTGGCCTTCTCCCTCTGGGGTGAGGGGAGGATCCACGAAGGGTATTTCTGCCACCTCACGAGGACCAATTCCCGGACCCACGGTATCATCAGGGACAACCTCAACCGGTCTCCCCTCTACCTGGGATGGATGGAAGGATCGGGACCGCGGTACTGCCCTTCCATCGAGGACAAGGTGATCAGGTTTCCGGAGAAAGAAAGCCACCTCATCTTCCTGGAGCCCGTGTCCAGGGGCAACAGGGAGGTCTACGTGCAGAATTTTTCCACGAGCCTTCCCTACGACGTGCAGCTTGCCATGGTCCATTCCCTTCCCGGGTGCGCCTCTGCCCACATCACCCGGCCCGGGTACGCGATAGAGTACGATTACGTCATCCCTACCCAGCTCCACCCCTTTCTGGAGACGAAGAGGGTGGAAGGGCTTTTCTGCGCCGGGCAGATCAACGGCACGTCGGGGTACGAGGAGGCCGCCGCCCAGGGGCTCCTGGCGGGCATCAACGCCGCCCTGAAAGCCAGGGAAGAGGAGCCGGTGGTTCTTTCCCGCTCCGAGGCCTATCTCGGGGTGCTGGTGGACGACCTCGTCACCAAGGGCACGAAGGAGCCCTACCGGATGCTCACCAGCCGGTGCGAACACAGGCTGCTCCTGCGCCATGACAACGCAGACCGCAGGCTCTCCCCCATCGGGAGGAAAATCGGCCTTCTCGGCGATGAACGGTGGAACCTCCTTCTTGCACGGTGGAAGCGGATCGATATGGAAGCGGAAAGGCTTGAAAATGCGAAGATTTCTCCTTCGGAGGGTCTGAACGCCGCCCTGTCGGCCCTGGGGTCGGCTCCCCTTTCGGAGACGGTCACAGCGGCTGACCTGCTGCGCCGGCCGAGGGTTCCCTATTCGCTGGTGGAGAAGTTTTCTCCGTCGCCGGAACCTCCTATGGGAGAGGAAGTCCAGGCCCTCGAGGTGGAGGTCAAATACGAGGGGTATATCGAGCGGCAGCACCGGCAGGTGGCCAGGCTGTCGAGGATGGAAGAGGTCCGCCTTCCCTGTGATCTGGACTATTCCTCAATTTCCGGCCTCCTCGCCGAGAGCAGGCAGAAGCTGGAGGCCCTCCGCCCCCTCACGCTGGGACAGGCGGGGCGCATTTCCGGCGTGACGCCCACGGACATCCATCTTCTGTCGGTGTACCTCAATTCCCTGTCGAGGAGGGAAACGGACGATGAGGAATATCAGGCGCAGTAAAGGCGTTCCGGGGCCTGTGGCCGCCCTCCTGGACCTCGTGATGCCCAGGGGAGCGGAGGAAAAGCTCGCCCTTCCGGGCCTGAGGGACAAGTGGGCCGCCGCGGTGGGCACCATGCTGGCGAAAAAGACCTGGCCCGACGACATGGAAAAAGGAGTTCTGCTCGTCAAGGCCGACAGCCCCTCTTCGGCGAAGGCCCTGTCCATGAGGGGGGCCTCCGTGGCCCGGGAGGCCTCGAAGATCACCGGGGTAAAGGTGACCGCCCTGAAGGTGGTGGTGGGGAAAGCCTCTCCCTCTCCCAGGGCCGGGAAGCCCAGGAAATCGACGCTGGTCAAGCCGAAAAAAGAGGATGTGGACAGGGCCTACGAGGAAGTGAAGGAGAAGTTTTCCCCGGAGCGGGAAAACCTCGCCCGGAGGTTCGCCTCCCTCATGACCCTCTACCGCATGCGGTTTCCCGACAAATAGGGAAGTTTTTTTTTCAGGTATCCAGCTCTTTTTTCATGGCCTCTTCCGTAAGGGCGAAATGGAACCGGAGCCTGGAAAACAGCTCCTGAAGCTCTTCCGTACGGCCTTTTTCCGCCTCCGCCTGTATGGCTTTTGCCAGCCGGCTGAGTTCCGGGGCACACCCGTTGGAGGCCGTTCCCTTGATGGTATGGGCTATTTTCGCGCAGGCCCGCAAATCACTCTTTTGAATGGCGTCGCCAAGGGCCTCCAGATCCTCCGGCACAGCCTCCAGAAACAGCTCCAGGAGCATTTTCCCCTCGTCCCGGTCCCCCAGAAGCCTGGCGAAGAAACTGACCCCGTCGAAGACGTGGACTTCTTCCGTCTTGGGTTCCTTTCCGGAGAAGGACGGTGCCGCGGAATCCGGGACCCGGATTCCCGAAGAAGGAATCCACTTGTAGAGCAGTCCGAGGAGTTCGTCCGAGGAAAAGGGCTTGGGAAGGTAGTCGTTCATTCCCTTTTTTAGGCATTCATCGGCGAAGCCTTTTATGGCATGGGCTGTGAGGGCCACCACCGGAACCTGGTGGTCCAGCACAGGAGACCCCTGGTCCCGGATGAAGGCCGTGGCTTCGTAGCCGTCCATTTCGGGCATCTGGATATCCATGAGCACCAGGTCGAACCGAGTCCGGGAAAGCCGTTCAACTGCCGCCCTTCCGTCGGAGGCGGTTTCCGGCAGAAATCCCCTTTTTTCCAGCATCAGCCGCACCAGTTCTCTGTTCACCCTGTTGTCATCCACCACTAGAACGGAGGGTTTCCTATCCCCCGCTTCTTTGCCGAACGCCGGAATCGAGGCCCTTTCCCCGGGCTGGCCGCTCTCTCCGCCGGAATCCCCTGCCTTCAGCGAAAGAATGAAGGTGAAGGCGGAGCCTCTTCCGGGCGCGCTTTCCACCGACAGAACGCTCCCCATCATCTCCACGAGCTTCCGGGAGATGGAGAGGCCGAGTCCCGTGCCGCCGTATTTTCTGGTCCGGAATGCCTCCCCCTGCCTGAAGGGGGTGAAAATTTCACCCATAAATTCCTCCGGGATGCCTATGCCCGTATCGGTGACAGTGAAGCCAATTCTTGCCTCCCCGTCCTCCCAGCCGAGGAGTCTGACGGAGAGGCTGACGGATCCCCTTTCCGTGAATTTCAGGGCGTTGCTGAGGAGGTTCGTCAGTATCTGCCGGATCCTGATGGGGTCTCCCAGAAGGACGGCCGGCAGGGAGGGGTCCGCCTCCAGGGAGAGGAACAGCCCCTTTTCCGCAGCCTGGGAAAG
>Ga0209312_1000423_pt1 | contig 40674 bp, 29 predicted proteins | sample BioC13SIPDNA_4_FD_185744 | JGI IMG/M metagenome (GOLD analysis project Ga0209312, IMG submission 185744) | Anaerobic biogas reactor microbial communites from Washington, USA - Biogas_R1_B C13 SIP DNA (SPAdes) (version 2) | ecosystem: Engineered > Bioreactor > Anaerobic > Unclassified | place... | reverse complement strand
CACCGGTGGCGTAGACGGTCGTCGTCCCGCCGGTCCCGCCCTGGATCGCCACCTCGGTGCCGGCGACGAACCCGGTGCCGGTGACGGTCACGGTCGCCAGCCCGGTGCCGGGAAGTGCCGACGCCGGGGCAATCGCCGTGACGGTGGGCGCTGGTGAGGTGACGGTGAAGATGGGGGTCGCGGACGGTTTCCAGCTGCCGCCGGGGTTCTGGACGTAGACGTAGTAGCCGCCGGGATAGGCGCCCGCGGGGATCGCCAGCGTGCACGTGAGCGTGTTCGCGTTGACCACGTTCTCCGCCGTCGCGTACACCGTCGTGGTGCCGCCGGTGCCGCCCTGGATGGCCACCTGGGCGCCGGCGACGAAGTTGGTCCCGGTGACGGTGTACGTCCCGGTGGCACCACGTGCCGCCGATGCCGGGGAGATCGCCGTGACCGTCGGCACTGGTGGGACAACGGTGAATGCGGCCGCCTTGGATATCCATCCTCCTCCTGGATTTCGGACAAAGACGGTATAGGGCCCGGGATACGCGTTCGCCGGCACGGACAGGGTGCACCGGAGCTGGGTCGCACTGAGAACCGTCTCCCCCGTCGCGTAGACGGTCGTGGTGCCGCCGGTGCCGCCCTTGACGGCGACCTCGGCGCCGGCCACGAAGTTCGTCCCGGTGACGGTAAACGTCCCGGAGGAACCGACCGCCGCCTATGCCGGCGCGATCGCCGTGACGGTGGGCGCTGGTGAGGTGACGGTGAATGCACCCGCCTTGGATATCCATCCTCCTCCTGGATTTCGGACAAAGACGGTATAGGGCCCGGGATAGGCGTTGGTCGGGATGGCGAGCGTGCACCGGACCTGGGTCGCACTGAGCACCGTCTCCCCCGTCGCGTAGACGGTTGTTGTGCCGGCGGTGCCGCCCTGGACGGCGACTTCGGCGCCGGCCACGAAGTTGGTCCCGGTGACGGTACACGTCCCGGTGGCACCGCGTGCCGCCGATGCCGGGGAGATTCCCGTGACGGTGGGCGCTGGTGAGGTGACGGTGAATGCGGCCGCCCGGGAGACCCAGCTTCCTCCTGGATTTCGGACAAAGACGGTATAGGCCCCGGGATAGGCGTTCGCCGGGATGGCGAGCGTGCACCGGACCTGGGTCGCACTGAGCACCGTCTCCCCCGTCGCGTAGACGGTCGTGGTGCCGCCGGTGCCGCCCTGGACGGCGACTTCGGCGCCGGCCACGAAGTTGGTCCCGGTGACGGTACACGTCCCGGTGGCACCGCGTGCCGCCGATGCCGGGGAGATTCCCGTGACGGTGGGCGCTGGTGAGGTGACGGTGAATGCGGCCGCCCGGGAGACCCAGCTTCCTCCTGGATTTCGGACAAAGATGGTATAGGCCCCGGGATAGGCGTTCGCCGGGATGGCGAGCGTGCACCGGACCTGGGTCGCACTGAGCACCGTCTCCCCTGTTGCATAGACGGTTGTTGTGCCGGCGGTGCCGCCCTGGACGGCGACTTCGGCGCCGGCCACGAAGTTGGTCCCGGTGATGGTGTACGTCCCGGAGGAACCGACCGCCGCCGATGCCGGGGAGATTCCCGTGACCGTCGGCACTGGTGGGACAACGGTGAGGAGGGTGGTCGCGGATTTGACCCAGCTGCCGCCGGGGTTCCTGACCCAGACGTAATAAGGACCGGGATAAGCATTCGACGGAATGGCCAAGCTGCCCTTAACCTGGGTCGAGCCGCTCAGGGTCTCCCCTGTCGCGTAGACGGTCGTCGTGCCGCCGGTGCCGCCCTGGACGGCGAATTCGGCGCCGGCCACGAAGTTCGTCCCGGTGACGGTGTACGTCCCGGTGGCACCGCGTGCCGCGGATGCCGGGGAGATTCCCGCGACCGTTGGTGTCGGTGCAGACAAGACCGAGATCATGCCGGCCCTGGTCTCGGTGTCGGACTGGCCGGCAGCGTTCCGCACGGTCAGCGAAACCGTGTAGGTGCCGGCGGCGTTGTAGGTATGGCTCGGGTTTCGCAGGGTTGACGTTGTGCCATCGCCGAAGGTCCACGACCACGATGTCGGCGATCCCGTCGAGGTATCCGTGAACTGAACCGCAAGCGGTGCCGTGCCGGAGGTCGGGGTCGCCGTGAACAACGCCGTCGGGGGGGTGTCAGTGACGGTCACCTGGTCCAACCAGCCTCTACTTTGCCCAAACACCTGCTCACTGTCGGTGAGATACTCCCAGGTCAGCGCGTGGGTACCGGATGGGAGCAAGAGTTGGTATTCGGTCCAGTCGACCTCACCATTGATCGCCGTTATCTCGTCTCCATCCACGAGGAGGCGGAGCCGGTCACTCGGGTGGCTACTAACCTTCCACCAGAAGGAGACAGTCGCGGGGCCTGCGATGGAGGTCGAGAGGCGCGAACTCTTGGAGTTCTGGAACAGCTGGCTCGATCTCGCCGCCCACTGGCCGTCGTGCGTGGTCGAGTCATCGACCGTCCACGGGGTATCCAAGTCGGTGGTCCAGACGAGAGCCGGCGCGTCCAGCGCGCCGACAAGCGTGGGCGTGCCGACCGTGATAAATTCCTGCAGGAACAACGAGTCTTTCAATCCGTTGGCGTTGCGGACCGTCAGCGAGACGTAGTACGATCCAGGTTTTTTATATGTGTGACTCGGGTTCTGCTGGGTGGAGGTGCCATCGGTGGAGTCCCCGAAATCCCATGACCAGGATACGATCGGCACTCCCCCTCCCCACGAACAGTCGGTGAACTGCACCGTGAGCGGCGCCGGCCCTGAAACAGGATCGGCCATGAACGACGCATCGGGAGGTTCGGCTGTCCCGATGGTGAAGTGCGATACGAGCCTGTCCTCGTAATAGAGATCGTAGCCGGAATATAAAGCAAGGTTCTTATACCCTTTTACAATGATAGGCATTGTATTAATCTGGGGCCATAAATCATAAACATACAAAACCGACTCACAATAAGAGGATGATGGAGTGATGATCTCTCCTGTGCTCGTTTTCTTCAGGACGCACTTTGCGACCACACTATTGTCGATATCAACCATGCCCCAGAAGGTCGGCTTGATGGTGATTATCGGGTTGAGTGGGATGATCGATCCATCCGGAGGATCGGTCTCTACCGTATACAGATCGAGGCCCATCACTGCGGGCAACTGCCAAAGAGGAGCAGCACTGCGGCAGCGAGGGCGAATCTGATGATCAGCCGGTTCATGGTCACCGCAACCATGAGTGATCGTCTAGGATTTGCTACTAACAAGGTTGTGGAAAATGCTCAGCCGTTTCCGTCCCGGTCATGCCCGGTCGTATTGGACGATCTACAAATGAAGTGAGGGAGTGCGCTGTCGCCAAAACAGCACAATACTCACAGTCCTCACTGCCATTGCGAGCAGAGCCCCCCGCCTTAGGTTCAATGCCGGCGGGAGGGCAGAGCAATGTCCAGGTCCGGCGACGAGGGTGACATAAATGATCGATCTATGTTTAACAGTGGACGGGCGGTAAACGGCCAAATCTGCTCTGATTGGGCCTCTTTTTCCGACCCCGCTGCTACCCCTGTCACGATGCTGGAACGGCCTGAGAGTCGGAGGAGAACGACCCGAGCGACGGGAAATCAATAATCGGTGGTTATAGAGCCAGACGACGTCGGCGATGTCTTCCGGAGGGTTGCTCGCTGGTAATGAGCAGCGGAAATAAGCTTCCGGCGGGACCAGCGCAATCGCGGTCAGCGTCGTGACAGCCATTACCGGCGCCGACGCACGCGAAAAAAGGTGGTACCGGTCTCAGACCGCGGCGACACTCCCTTCCGCCGGCCGGAGGTCGGCCGGCGCGACCGGTCCGGCCGTCGGCTCGCCGGGCGGGATCGGGACCGGTGCCGGCCTGGCATCAGCGGCCGCGGCGGACCCGCCGGCGGCACCGGTGACGGTGAAGAGCCGGGTCGCGGACTTCGTGTAGCTCCCGGCAGTCGGGTTGCGGACGAAGACGTAGTAACCACCGGGGAAGGCATTCGCCGGGAGGGTCAGCGTGCAGCGGACCTGGGTCGGACTCAGCCAGGTCTCGCCCGTGGCGTAGACCGTGGTCGTGCCGCCGGTGCCGCCCTGGATCGCGACCTGGACGCCGTTCGTGAACCCGGTCCCGGTGACCGTGACGGTCGTTAGCGTTGCGCCCGGCGCCGCCGACGCCGGACTGATTGCAGTGACAGTCGACGCCGGCGCGGTGACCGTAAAGAGCGTGGTCGCGGACCGGGTCCAGGTACTGGTGCCCGGGTTCCGGACGTAGACGTAGTAGCCGCCGGGATACGCGTTCGCCGGCACGGACAGGGCGCACCGGACCTGGGTCGCGCTGACGAACGCTTCACCGGTGGCGTAGACGGTCGTCGTCCCGCCGGTCCCGCCCTGGATCGCCACCTCGGTGCCGGCGACGAACCCGGTGCCGGTGACGGTCACGGTCGCCAGCCCGGTGCCGGGAAGTGCCGACGCCGGCGCAATCGCCGTGACGGTGGGCGCTGGTGAGGTGACGGTGATGATGGGGGTCGCGGACAGTTTCCAGCTGACGCCGGGGTTCCGCACGTAGACGTAGTAGCCGCCGGGATAGGCGCCCGCCGGGATGGCCAGGGTGCACCGGAGCTGCGTCGAACTCACGAAGGTCTCCCCTGTTGCATAGACGGTTGTTGTGCCGCCGGTCCCGCCCTGGACGGCTACTTCGGCGCCGGCAACGAAGTTCGTCCCGGTGACGGTAAACGTCCCGATGGCACCGCGTGCCGCCGATGCCGGGGAGATCGCCGTGACGGTGGGCGCTGGTGAGGTGACGGTGAATGCACCCGCCTTGGATATCCATCCTCCTCCTGGATTTCGGACAAAGACGGTATAGGGCCCGGGATAGGCGCCCGCCGGGATGGCCAGGGTGCATGTTATCGTGTTCGCGTTTACCACGCTCTCCCCCGTCGCGTAGACGGTCATGGTGCCGCCGGTGCCGCCCTGGACGGCGACCTCGGCGCCGTTCACGAAGTTGGTACCGGTGACGGTGTACGTCCCGGAGGAACCGACCGCCGCCGATGCCGGCGCGATCGCCGTGACGGTGGGCGCTGGTGAGGTGACGGTGAATGCGGACGCTTTGTTTACCCAGCTTCCTCCGGGATTTCGGACAAAGACGGTATAGGCCCCGGGATAGGCGTTCGCCGGGATGGCCAGGGTGCACCGGACCTGGGTCGCACTGAGCACCGTCTCCCCCGTCGCGTAGACGGTCGTGGTGCCGCCGGTGCCGCCCTTGACGGCGACTTCGGCGCCGGCCACGAAGTTCGTCCCGGTGACGGTACACGTCCCGGTGGCACCGCGTGCCGCGGATGCCGGGGAGATTCCCGTGACCGTGGGCGTTGGTGGGGTGACGGTGAATGCACCCGCCTTGGATATCCATCCTCCTCCGGGATTTCGGACAAAGACGGTATAGGCCCCGGGATAGGCGTTGGTCGGGATGGCGAGCGTGCACCGGACCTGGGTCGCACTGAGCACCGTCTCCCCCGTCGCGTAGACGGTCGTGGTGCCGCCGGTGCCGCCCTGGACGGCGACCTCGGCGCCGGCCACGAAGTTGGTCCCGGTGACGGTACACGTCCCGGTGGCACCGCGCGCCGCGGATGCCGGGGAGATTCCCGTGACGGTGGGCGCTGGTGAGGTGACGGTGAATGCGGCCGCCCGGGAGACCCAGCTTCCTCCTGGATTTCGGACAAAGACGGTATAGGCCCCGGGATAGGCGTTCGCCGGGATGGCGAGCGTGCACCGGACCTGGGTCGCACTGAGTACCGTCTCCCCCGTCGCGTAGACGGTCGTGGTGCCGCCGGTGCCGCCCTGGACGGCGACTTCGGCGCCGGCCACGAAGTTGGTCCCGGTGACGGTACACGTCCCGGTGGCACCGCGCGCCGCGGATGCCGGGGAGATTCCCGTGACCGTGGGCGTTGGTGGGGTGACGGTGAATGCACCCGCCTTGGATATCCATCCTCCTCCTGGATTTCGGACAAAGACGGTATAGGGCCCGGGATAGGCGTTGGTCGGGATGGCCAGGGTGCACCGGACCTGGGTCGCACTGAGCACCGTCTCCCCCGTCGCGTAGACGGTCGTGGTGCCGGCGGTGCCGCCCTGGACGGCGACTTCGGCGCCGGCCACGAAGTTCGTCCCGGTGACGGTGTACGTCCCGGTGGCACCGCGTGCCGCGGATGCCGGGGAGATCGCAGTGACGGTGGGCGTGCCGCCCGTCACGGTGAAGAGCGGCGCGTTAGTGGTATAGAACCAATACTCGAAGGGGTTCTTGACATAGACGACGTAGCCGCCGAGTGGGGCGTCTGCGGGGATCGCGAACGTGCAGGTGATGGTGTTCGCGTTGACCACGTTCACGGCCGTCGCGTACACCCATGTGGTACCGCCGCTCCCGCCGGCGATGGCCACCTGGGCGCCTGGATCGAAGTTCGACCCGGTGACGGTATACGTCCCGGAGGAACCGAGGGCCGCCGATGCGGGGGAGATCGCTGTGAACGTGGGTGGGGGGGTTATTCCCGTGGTAAAATGCGATAGGATTGTATTCCCGTAATAGAGATCGTAGCCGGTATTCATGTCAAGGTTCTTGTACCCAATTCGGATGGAAACCGAACAGGTACTCGAAGGCCAATATGTATAATCCCATGTAGCAAAGGAAAACTGCGCGAAATCTGGAGTGATGATCTCTCCTGTGCTCGTCTTCTTCAGGACGCTATTCTTTACCATAATGGCGGTCGCCTTGTTGGTGTCTGTATCGCCCGGGAAGGTCTGGGTGACGGTGATTATCGGGTAGAGTGGGATGATCGATCCATCCGCAGGACTCGTAGTAGCGGCCATCACAGCGGGCACGCTGCCACAGAGGAGGAGCACGGCGGTAGCGAGGGCAAATCTGATAACCAGCCGGTTCGAATTCACGGCATCCATGAGAATGAGTCTGGGCTTTGCTACCGATAAAACAATAGGAATTGCTCAGTCGTGTCAGTCCCGGTCATACTGGACGATCGATAATGAAGCGAGGGAGTTCGCTATTGCCGAAACGACACAATACGCATCGCGTTCCAGGGAGAGGGGAGGGGAGGCTCAGACGAGCGCTCCCGAGAGCACGGCCTCTTCGGAGACCTCGACCGTCCGGCCCGAGGAGAGCCGGTACGGCCCCGTGGCACGGACCCCGTCGCCGGTCCGGTCGGTGGCATAGGGGACGACGAACTCGCCGCCGCGGGCCGTCGCGCGCCAGGTGAACGCCCGCCCCGTGTTCGTGACCAGGGGGAGCTCGATCGTGCCCTCGCCCCGGATCCGCGCCCCCTGGACGTACTCGAAGACCTTGACGTACTTGATCGCCATGCCCCCGGCGTTCGAGGGCGACTCGTGCACGAGCCGGTAGCGTCCGAGCGCCGGCACGGTCTCGACGGGCTGGTCCGCCTGCACCCCGGCGGCGACGGCGTGCGTCCCGGCGGGGGCGCGCGCGTTGTACTCGGCCGCCCGCTGTACGGCCGCCGCCGCGTCGACCGACTCGACCTTCGTGATCAGCGGGTACCGGGTATTCGCGGCTGAAGCGTCCTTGTACTCGATGTAGTACGTCGTCCCCGGCGCCGTCTCCGAGCCGTCGAAGGAGTGGAGCCGCTGGACCGTGGTCAGGTAGTAGGGCTGGAGGTTGACCGAGACCGGGGTGAGGACGGACGAGCCCGACTCCTGCCGGGTGTACATCGTCATCTGGTACGGGGCCGTCTGGGCCGTGGTGTTGTACCAGGTCGCCATCGCCCAGAACTTGGTGACGGCCATCTCGATGTCGGTGACCACGAACCGGGTCTGCTTCGCGTCCAGGATCCGGTCCGACTCGGTCTCGTTGGTCGAGACGAAGTACGCGGCGGCCCCATCCGGCCCGGCGACCCCCTGCTGGAACGGGTTCGCGTTCGGGATCCGCTCGCCGACGTAGGTGATCAGGTGGCCGTAGTCCCACCAGGACATCACGCCGTAGGCCTCGTCCGGGTAGGAGAAGCCCTCCTTCTCGTAGAGCCGCGTCATCTCCATGCCCGTCGCCGGGGTGGCGTTCCGCATCCACTCGAGCGCCTCCTTCCAGTCGGGGTTCATGCGGTTCACCTGGGCGGTCGCCGTCGAGTACGAGGTCACGAAGTCCGACTGGCGGTTCCCGTCGAGGTCCACCGGGAAGGCCGAGAGGTAGGCGAAGAGGAGCGTGACGGCGAGCACGCCGATCACGAGCGCCGCGCCTGCCGCGCTGAACGACGGGCGGGCGGGCTTTTTGCCGGCGGGTTTTTTACCCGTCGCCGCGGCCTTCCCGGCCTTCTTTCCGCCCTTCTTTCCCGCCTTCCGGTCGGGCTCCGGGGCCGGCTCCGGAACGGCTTTCGTCCTCTCGACCCCCAGGCCGACCAGCGCGGCCAGGTCTCTCCCGCCGAGCTCCAGGGCGAACGAGACCACGATGCCGGCGAGAAGCGCGATGTTGACGGCCAGGTAGTACTCGTACCGGACGTGCTGGACCGTCGAGAGGAGCATGACGGCCGACCAGACGAAGACGAAGAGGTGGTCCGCCCGGTGCTCGCGCCAGAACCGGTAGGCGAGCACCGCGAAGCCCGCGGCCAGGAGGACGAGCCCGAGCTGGAACGTGGACCAGGCGGCCCCCGCCGTCCAGCCCCGCGCCTCCTGGACGGTGTTGGTCACGTCGTACTGGCCGAAGAACGCCCCGAACGACCCGATCAGGATGTTGAAGACGTCGGGGAGCGCGATGAAGAGGACCAGGGCGATCGCCGCGCCGAGCCCGGCCGCCCCGCCCACGAAGTGGTACCACGGCCGGCCGCGGAGGTAGCGGGCGAGCCCCCAGAGGATCGCCGTCCCGGCGATGAGGGCGAGGTAGGCGAGCACGTGGCCGACGGTGTAGGCGGAGAGGTCGATCCCCGAGTTCCGGATCCCGAAGACCAGGTAGAGCAGGAGCGCGACGGCGAACGTGACCGCGTTGATCAGGAGGAGGGCGTCGCTCGAGCGCCCGCGGTAGGCGTCGTACAGGAACTGGACCAGGGTGTAGACCGCCACGATCATCGCGAAGAGGATCATCGTCGGCATCGCCACGAGCCCGACGAAGTACGCGACCCCTGCGGCCGCCGCGAGCAGGGCGGGCTTCCTGAGGCTCTCGCGGTCCGAGAGCGTGACCTCGTGCTCGAGCGCGTACCTGAGCACCAGGATGTAGACCAGGCAGAAGACCGTCGAGACGAGCGCCTCGGTCATGTGGTGGTCGAAGTACCCGAAGAGGGAGCGGTAGAAGTACTGGCCCCCGATGATCGCGATGAGGCCGGACGCCACGAGCCCCCCCTTCCAGTCCGAGAGCCGCCGGCCGAGCAGGAAGACCACCGGCACCATGGCCGCCGCCATCAGTGGCGGGACGGTGAGGGAGGCGAAGATGATCTCGGCCCGGCTCGCCGCGCCGGCGACCAGGCAGAGGACCGCCGCGCACCAGGTGGTGAGCGGCCCCCAGTAGATCTCCGTCCCGCTGGGGAACTGGGTCATCGGCTCCCACCACCCGTACGACGGGAAGTTGGCGAGCGTCAGCTCGACCTGGCGGAGGTTGTAGACCGGGTCGTCGGAGTCGACGAACGAGAGGATGTCCTGGCCCCCGATCTGGGCGGCCGGGAGCATCCGGATCCAGAACGCGAGGATCGTGAAGAGCGCGACCAGCCCGATGATGATGGGCGTGCGGTATCGTTCGAGAAGAGGCGGCGTCATCCCTACTCCTGTGTACAGGTGCTCCGGGCGACGGTTAATAAATTCGGATGGCCTTCCGGGCTCCGGCGCCCGTGCGGGAGCAGACCGCGCGCGGGTAGAGAGGGGCCGGTTCTCCGGGCCCGGGCTCGCGTCGCACCGAGGGACGGGCGTCCCAAAGGGCGGCACGGTCACCCGGCGCGCGCGGGGGACGGCGCGGGTGTGCGGACTGAGAGAGCAGGCGGCCCGGGAGGAACCGCGTCCCGGCGGCCCCTTCCTGCGGACGATCGCGAGACGGAGAGGGGAGGCGGTCGAGCCCGTAGTCCGGGCTCGGGAGGTGGAGAGGGCCGGCAGGGGGAACGTGCCCTCGCCGGGGCCCCTGTTCAGAAGACGATGTTCAGGATGAGCACGAGCGCGCCGATCAACGCTGACGCCGCGATCACGGCGTAGGGGTTGATGTGGATGGCTCGCCGGTCCTCGCTCTCGTAGTAGTTGACGAGCCCGGCCGACGAGATGAGCCGTCCACCCCGCTTCTTCGCCATATCAACCTATATCTGTCGCCGGACGTTTAAATAATCAGGGGATGACTCCGTCCGTCTACTCGGGTCTCGTCCTCGCGGGCCCCGACCTCGAGCCCCTGACGGCCGACGTCGTGGTCGAGCGCGGGAGGATCGTCGCGGTCGAGGAGCGGACGCGGGCCCCCGATCTCTGGATCTGCCCGTCCCTCTTCAACGCCCACACGCACCTCGGCGACACCGTCGCGATGGACGCCGCCCCCGCGCGCCCGGGCGACCTCGCGGCGCTCGTCGCGCCGCCCGGGGGGCTCAAGCACCGCCTCCTCGCGGCATCGTCGGCAGAGGACTGCGTCGCGGGGATGCGCCAGAGCGTCCGCCGGATGCTCCGCGGCGGGACGGGCGGGTTCGCCGACTTCCGCGAGGGCGGGCCGCGCGGCGTCGCGCTCCTGCGCGAGGCGGTGGAGGGCCTCCCCTGCCGGGCCGTCGCCCTCGGCCGGGACGGGGGCGAGACGGAGGGTGACGGCGCCGGGATCGCCTCCGTCCGGGACGTCGCGGAGTACGAGGCGGTCGCCCGGCGCGCCCGGGAGGCCGGTGGGCTCGTCGCGCTCCACGCCGGGGAGCGCGACCACGCGGACGTCGACGCGGCCCTCGACTGCCGGCCGGACTTCGTCGTCCACATGACCCACGCGACCGGCCGGCAGCTCCGGCGCTGCGCCGAGGAGGAGATCCCGATCGCGGTCTGTCCCCGCTCGAACTGGGCCCTGGGGGTGGCGTCAGGTCCCGCCCACCCGCCGCTGCGGAGGATGCTCGCGCTCGGATGCCGGGTCATGCTCGGCACCGACAACGCGATGTTCGTCCCGCCCGACATGGGGGGAGAGCTCGCCTTCGCGTCCCTCGTCTACCGGCTCGAGCCCGCGACGCTCCTCCGGGCAGCGTGCGAGGGGGCCGCGGTCACCGGGGCGCCCTGCTGGATCGAGCCCGGCGCGCGGGCGTCGTTCTTCGTCGCGGACCCCGCGCGCGCGGGGCTCTCGTTCAGCCGCGACCCGGTCGCGTCCCTGGCGCGGCGGCTCGACCCGGCCCTGATCAGGACAAGTATTTTTAAGCTACACGGCGAACAAATAGAGACTGTTTTCTGAGGGTGTCCATGTTCCGGAAGGTACTGGTAGCGATAGATGGTTCCGCCCAGAGCCTGCGGGCGCTGACGACGGCGATCGAGGAGGCGAAGGCGTGGAAGGCAGAAGTGCATGCAGCCTATGTGATCGAGATCGGCCTCTTCTCGTCGCTGCCGGTCGACAACACGTGGGAGGTCATGTACAGCCTCCTCGACAAGGAAGGGCGGGACATCCTGGACGGAGCGGCGAACGCCGGGAGCGAGGCGGGGGTGCCGGTCACCACCCACCTCCGGCAGGGGCACGCGGGCCAGGAGCTATTGAATCTGGCCGACGAGATCGGCGCCGACCTCATCGTGGTCGGATCGCTCGGCAAGAGCGGGATCGAGAGGCTCCTGCTGGGCTCGATCAGCTCGTTCGTGGTGACCAACAGCCCCGTGACGACCATGGTGGTGAGAGAATAAGCACGAAGCTCGTGCGCGAGTTCATGACCCAGGATGTGGTCTCGGTCGAGATCCCGGGGAACCGCGACGACGTCCTGAAGATCCTGAAGCGCACCGGGATCAGCGGTGTTCCCGTGGTCAAGGAGGGGCTGCTCGTCGGGATCATCACCCGCAAGGACCTGCTCCGCAACCCCGACGAAACCCAGCTCGGTCTGCTCATGACCCCCGACCCGGTCACGATCGGGCCGGACGCGACCATCGCCGAGGCGGCCCGGCTCATGGTCAGGCACGGCTTCCGCCGGCTGCCGGTGGTCGTGGACCGCCGGCTCGTCGGGCTCCTCTCGGTCTCGGACCTGATCGTCGCGATCGCCCAGCTCCGCTGCACCCTCCCGATCCGGGACGTGTACACGAGCCAGACCTTCGCGATCTGGGAGGAGACCCCCCTCACGGTGGTGGGGAGGGTGATGGAGATCTCGGGGTTCGACGCGATCCCGATCCTGGACGCAGAGAACACCCTCCGCGGGATCGTCTCGGAGCGGGACCTGATCCGGAACTCGGTGATCGAGGACTCGGTCGGGGTCTCGGACTTCTCGAACGGGACCGACGACGACGAGTGGACCTGGGAGAGCATCCGCGACAACCACACGCTCTCGTACTCGATCTCCAAGGTCCAGCTCCCGAAGAAGCCGGTCAAGCACGCGATGGTCAAGAACGTCATCGCCGTGCCGCTGAACGCCGAGGTGAGCGAGTGCGCGCTCAAGATGAAGCGGGCCCGGGTGGACCAGCTCCCGGTGATCAACGGGGACAAGCGCCTGGTCGCGATGCTCTTCGACCGGGACCTGATCCGGATCCTCTGCGCACCGCTACCCCCATAACAACCTATAAGTCGGATCGAGATAGTGAATAACTTGGACAGCACTTTTCAGTGATTTTTCCACATTGCAGACTTTTTGAGGTACTCTGATGGCAGAGCCGGAGATAATGAAGGGGACCACGACAATCGGGATCGTCTTCAAGGACGGCGTGGTCCTGGCAACCGAGAAGCGCGCGACCATGGGGTACATGATCGCGTCGAAGCGTGCGAAGAAGGTCTACCAGATCGCCGACCGGATCGGGATGACGACCGCGGGCGGCGTCGGCGACGCGCAGCAGCTCGCCCGGATCATGACCGTGGAGAGCCGCCTCTTCCAGATGCGGCGCGAGAAGCCGATCACGGTCGGGGCGGCATCGACGCTGCTCTCGAACTACCTGAACCAGAACCGGGGCTACCCGTTCTACGTCCAGCTCCTGGTCGGGGGGGTCGACCGAACCGGCCCGTCGGTCTACTCGGTGGACGCGCTCGGGGGCGCCACCCGCGAGGACGACATCGTCGCGACCGGTTCCGGCTCACCGATGGCCTACGGCGTGCTCGAGGACCGGTACCGGCGGGACATGACCGAGGACGAGGCGATCGAACTCGCCGTGCGGGCGCTCAAGGCCGCGATGCGCCGGGACTCGGGGTCGGGCGAGGGCTACCACGTCGTGGTGATCACGCCCGACCGGTACGAGGATCTCGGCGAGGAACGGGCGGAGCAGATCGCGGACGCCGCAAAGGCGGCCTGATCCTCTTTTTTTCAAGGACGGTTCCATGGGTATTGAAGAGCGGCTCAGAGATCTGAAAGACAAGATCAACGTAAAGGTCCCGAGCGGGATCTCGGTCTCGGAGGTCGAGTTCGAGGGACCCGAACTCGTGATCTACACGGAGGACCCGAAGCGGTTCGCGGACGAGCCCGACCTGATCAAGATGCTCGCCCGCGACCTGCGCAAGCGGATCGTCGTCCGGCCGACCGTGCTGGAAGACCCCGATCGCGCGGCGAACGAGATCCGGAGCGTGGTCCCGGAGAACGCCGGGATCACGGACTTCTTCTTCGACCCCGACACCGGGGAGGTGCTGATCGAGGCGGAGAAGCCCGGGGTCGTGATCGGCAAGAACGGCACGACGCTCCGCGAGATCACGAAGCAGATCGGCTGGTCGCCCAAGGTCGTGCGGACCCCGCCGATCGAGAGCCAGACGATCAAGCAGGTCCGGCAGTACCTCCGGTCCGTCAACGACGAGCGCAAGGAGTTCCTCCGCGCCATCGGCCGGAGGATCCACCGGGAGGTCACGATGCGGGACCAGTGGGTCCGGCTCACGACCCTGGGGTGCTGCCGCGAGGTCGGCAGGGCGGCCTTCCTGCTCTCGACCCCCGAGTCGAAGGTTTTGATCGACTGCGGCGAGAAGCCTGACAACTCGAACGGCACACCCTACCTCTACGTCCCCGAGATCCACCCGCTCAGCCAGCTGGACGCCGTCGTTTTGACCCACGCCCACCTCGATCACTGCGCGCTCGTCCCGCTGCTCTTCAAGTACGGCTACGAGGGGCCGGTGTACAGCACGCCCGCCACGCGCGACCTCGCCTCCCTCCTCCAGCTCGACTACCTCGAGGTGATACGGAAAGAGGACCGGAAGATCCCGTATACCTCGAACGACGTCCGGAACTATCTCAAGCACTCGATCGTGCTCAACTACGGCTCGGTCACCGACATCGCCCCGGACATGAAGCTGACCTTCCACAACGCCGGCCACATCCTGGGATCGGCGATCGCCCACTTCCACGTCGGCGACGGGCTGTACAACATCGCGTTCACCGGGGACTTCAACTACGGCAAGAGCCGCCTCTTCAACCCGGCCGTGGCGCAGTTCCCCCGGCTCGAGGCGCTGGTGATGGAGTCGACCTACGGCGGCTCGAACGACTTCCAGCCGGCCCGGCGCGAGGCCGAGGAGAAGCTCTACGCGACGATACGGACGGTGATCGACCGCGGCGGGAAGGTGATCATCCCGGCCTTCGCGGTCGGCCGGTCGCAGGAGGTCATGCTCGCGATCGAGGAGGGGATGCGGAACGAGAAGATCCCCCACGTCAAGGTCTACCTGGACGGGATGATCAAGGAGGCGACCGCGATCCACACGGCCTACCCCGAGTACCTCAACAGCGACCTGCGGAACCAGATCTTCAAGGAGGGGCTCAACCCGTTCCTGGCCGAGTGCTTCTGCCAGGTCGACTCGCCCGAGATGCGCGAGAGGGTGATGGCCGGCGACCCGTGCGTGGTCATCACGACGAGCGGGATGCTGAACGGCGGCCCGGTCCTCGACTACCTCACCACCCTGGCGGCCGACGAGAAGAACGCCCTGATCTTCGTCGGCTACCAGGCCGACGGTACCCTCGGGCGGCGGATCCAGAAGGGGTGGCGCGAGGTCCCTCTCGGCCGGCGGGACTCGATCGTGATCAACCTGGAGGTGATCACCGTGGACGGGTTCTCGGGCCACTCGGACCGGCGGCAGCTGATGAACTACGTCAACCATGTCTCCCCGCACCCCGAGAAGATCTTCACGGTCCACGGGGACGAGAAGACCACCCTGGACCTCGCCTCCTCGATCCACTCGGTCCACAAGCGCAACCGTATCGAGACGCGGGCACCGATGAACCTCGAGACGTACCGCCTGGTCTGAGGGACCCCCTGGTGTGACGGGCGCCCGGCTTGCCTGCTGCGCGGCGGTCTTCGCGCTGATGGCGCTCTCGAACGCCGTCGTGCCGGTGCTCGACACCCTGGCCGGGAGGGCGGAGCTCCAGGGGCTGATCTTCTCCGGCTACTTCTTCGGCGCGATGGTGGCCGTGCTGCCGGCCGGGCTCGCCTCGGACCGCTACGGGCGGTTGCGGTTGATGCAGCTCGGGATCGCGGGCTCCTGCGCGTCCGGCCTCGCGATCGCATTCCTCTCGTCCGCGCCCCTCATCGCGGCCCTCCGCATGGCGGAGGGGATCGCGACGGGGTTTTTCGTCTCCGCGGCCCTGGCCTACGTGAACGGCCGCCAGGACGGCGGGCGCCTCTCGGGGCTCTTCATGGCCTCCCTGAACGCCGGGCTGCTCGTCGGGCTGGCCGGGACCGGGGTGCTGGTCCAGGCCACGGGGATGACGGCGGCGGGGGTCGTCGTCTTCACCGCCCTCGCGGCCGGCTGCCTCCCGCTGGTCCGGGGGCGGGGGGCGCCGTCCGGGCCCACGGGGATCGACCCGCTGCCGCGCCTGGTCCCGGTGCTGACCCGGTACCGCTGGCTCTTCTGGGCGACCGTGGTGATGTTCGGTGCGGGGGGGGCCGTGACCGGACTCTACCCCGGGTTCTCGACAGCCGACCCGGACCTGCTCGGCGTCCAGATCGCGCTTCAGAACGTCGCGACGATCGCGGCGATCCTGGTCGTCTCGCGGGTCTCGGCCGACCCGGTTCGCGTGATCCGCTGGAGCGCGCTGCTGATGGCCGCCGCAGTCGGGCTCTCGTTCTCGACACCGCTCGGGTTCGTCGCGATCGGGGCGGCGGGGGGAGCCGTCCAGATCGCCCAGCTCGCGTTCCTGGCCCGGACGGGGGAGCCGCAGGGCGTGGTGGTCGGGCTCTTCAACACGGCGGCGTACGGCGGGATGGCCCTGCTCCCGGTGGTGGCGGCTGTCGCGGCCGAGGCGGCGGGGTACGCGGTCGCCTTCGCCCTGGTCGTTCTCGCCTCGCTCACCGTCGTCGCGACGATCCACCGCTGCACCCGCTGCAGTGCCGCGGGGATCCTGGCGGCTCCCGCGAGCTGACGCCCGGTGCGCCCGGCGCGACCCCCGGGGAACGATCGGGGGTGGGGGACGCGCTGCCGGCAGAACCGCGAGGCGGCCGGGCCGCGGGCTCTCGGGGGAATCGGGAGGTTAAAAAAAAAGGGGAGCACCCGCCTCCGCGGGTCCCCGCACTGGCCGGCGCCGCCGGTCAGGCCTGGCCGGGCTTGTCGGACCAGAGCCCGTGGAGGTTGCAGTAGGCGCGGGCCCTGACGTCGCCCTCGAGGGCCGGGAAGGTGGCCTGCGGGGCATCCCCGGCCTTCAGGCGCTTCAGGTAGAGCTCGGGGCCGGCCATCACCTCGATCCACTCAATGTAGTGGGAGGACTCCATGGGGTGGGCCACAGAGCCCACCTTGACGGTGATCCCGTCCGCGCCCGCCTCGACGACGGGGACGTGCTTCTCGTTGGCGGCGTCGACCGTGTTCTCTTCCTGCCGGACCATCGGCCTGTTGCAGCAGACGAGCTGGCCCTGGCCCTCGTGGGCGATCTCCACGATCTTCCCGCAGTTCCCGCACTTGTAGATCTCAAGCATCTCGGTGTTCACTCCTGTCCACGAGAGGTCGGCAGGAGACCGAATAAAAGTTCCGGCCTTGCCGAATTATTGGAGGGTCCCGGCTGCATTCCACCCACCCGACCACCGCCGTGCGTACCCGGGGAACCGTCCCGGGGGCCGGCGTTCGGCGAAGGCCGTTCCGGGCGCCCCCGTCGTCCAGACTGGCGTGGGGTGTGTTTCTGTTCCTCCGAACGGGACCATCGCCCGCGGCAGAACCGGTCGTTCCCGGCCGGCCGATCTCCCCATTTGCCCGTGGACGGTGCCCGCCCGGCGACGGTGTGCCGGACGGCACGGCGTTCCGGGCACCGTCCCGGGGCTCGGTGCGTGGCGCGGGTCTCCTGTTTCGAGGCGTACGGGGAGCCGTGAACCGCCGGGGTCCCGTTCGGTACCCCGTGTCGCGAGAACCCGGTCCCGGTGTACCGGGACGGTCGCTCCGGCCGGCGGCGGCGGGAAGCGTCCCGGGGGCGTGGTGAACCGGGAGGCGTCGCCGAAAAAGGCGTCCGGCCGTCGGTGGACACCTGTATCCGATCCCCCTGCGGTCGGTGCCCGGGGTTGGAATCCAACGCTGAAGGCCGACGGATCAAAAAAAACCCTCGCGGTGCAGGGGGACCGGCGTGAGTCCTGGATATTTTTCAAGCCAGGGCTCCTCGGGGGCGACAACGCCGTGCACACCCGCAACGGGATACGAACGGGAGATTAGAACTGTAACGTCCGGCGCGGGAACGAACCCGCAAAAAATCTCACGAGAACCGGAACGGAGCGTACGCTGAAGAGTGATTCAGCAGGAATAGTGCTCGATGAATAATGAAGAAGGATAATAGCAGCGCACCATAGTTCCCGAGGACTCGCGTACCTCAGTACCGTATGATACGTTATCCGGCTTAACTTCTGGGTTCGGAATGAGTCCAGGTGTTTCCCGAATGCTATGGCCGCTATTACCCAAGCCAAGGTCCGGACTTGAACCGGAGTGTAGTTGATCTGCAGTCAACCGCGTAGCCGCTCCGCCACCTTGGCAGGGCCGTGTGCCGAAATATGTCAACGTATTTCGGCATAAAGGTTAGCACTCTGGATTTCGTCTGGGTTCAACAGTGATAAGCACTGGAATTTGAGCGTTAGTGCTCGCGGACTGAACACGTCGTTGCCTTCGTGCGTACATCCCGAGTCTATCAAACGGATCTTCTATCCGTGCTCTCAACGGAGTCTCGTTTTAGGTCGGGTTTCAAGCTTAGATGCTTTCAGCTTTTATCCCTTATCGCGTAGCCGCTCGGCAGTGCCCTGTCGGACAACCGATCAACCAGAGGCGACGACCGAAAGTTCCTCTCGTACTATTTCGATCTTACCTTCAGACTCCGAACACTCCTAATAGATAGTAACCGACCTGTCTCACGACGGTCTAAACCCAGCTCACGATCCCCTTTAATAGGCGAACAACCTCACCCTTGGCTGCTGCTGCACAGCCAGGATGGAAAGAACCGACATCGAGGTAGCAAGCCGCCGGGTCGATATGTGCTCTTGCCGGCGACGACTCTGTTATCCCCGGGGTAGCTTTTCTGTCGTCAATAGCCCTCACCAAAAGGGCGTATTGGTTCGTTAGACCCGAGTTTCCTCTCGCGATCACTTGCTTTGCGTGATCGCGTCAGGCCAACTTTTGCTCTTGACACTCTTCTGTGAGTTTCTGACTCACATGAGTTGACCATAGGGCACCCTTGATATTTTTTCGAGGGTGTGGCGCCCCACCCAAACTGCCTATCTATCGATGTCCCCTCATCGGGTTAGAGTTACAGTATAACAAGGATGGTGTCTCATCGTTGACTCCCCGTCCCCCAAGAGGGACGGATCGACATCTCCCATCTACACTGCGCAAGGAATACCGTAACCCAACGACAGACTGCAGTAAAGCTCCACGGGGTCTTCACTTCCCATTAGGAGTCCCTAGTCTCTGCACTAGGACAAAAAGTTCAACGGACTTGTGTTAGGGACAGTAGAGCTCTCATTGATCCATTCATGCAAGTCGCCAATTAAGCGACAAGGTACTACGCTACCTTAAGAGGGTCATAGTTACCCCCGCCGTTTACAAGTCCTTCGTCCCGTTGAACCGAGTTTTCAGATACTTGCACTGGGCAGGAATCAGAGACTATACTAGTCCTTTCGGAGTTGCAGTCTCCTGTGTTGTTATTAGACAGTTGGAGCTCCCTGGTCACTGCGACCTGCCTGATCTCCAGGCAGGCACCCCTTCTACCAAAGGTACGGGGCGATTTTGCCGAGTTCCCTTAACACAATTAGTCCGACACGCCTTCGCCTCTTCAGCGAGGGGCACCTGTGTCGGTTCTCGGTACGGACATCTGACTCCCTTTTCACGGGCTCCAGGAATTTGCCATGTTTCCCCATCACACATTCGTCCGCTTCTCACCATTACGGTACTCCACGGACTTCGGTGCTTGGACGGAGCGACAGCTCCGCGCGGCATATCCCGAAGCGTCAGGGCGATAACGCTACAGTCAGATGGTACAGGAATATTAACCTGTTTCCCTTTCGATGTACTCGGATTACGGTACACCTTAGGACCGACTAACCCTTGGCTGACGAACATTGCCAAGGAACCCTAGCCCCTGCGGCGGTTGGGATTCTCACCCAACTATGCTTCTACTATTGCCGGAATTCTCAATACTGCACGGTCCACTGGAACTTACGCCCCAGCTTCCGCCCATGCAGAACGCCCCCCTACGAGATCACCTTTCGGTGCTCCGTGGTCTCTGTAGTAGGCTTTAGCCCCGTCCATTTTCTGTGCCCTAAACCTTGACTGGTAAGCTGTTACGCACTTTTTAAAGGATAGCTGCTTCTGAGCTCACCTTCCAGTTGTCTTTGGCCTAGGACCCCATTCAGTGTTGACACTTAGCCTACATTGAGGGACATTAACCACGGTCTGGGTTGTCTCCCTTACGGACTACAAGCTTACCCCGTAGCCCGGACTACCGGCCTTCTACGATGACAGGGAGTTTGGAGTTTGACAGGGAGGTAAGGGCTTTCGCCCCCAGCTCTCCCAATCAGTGCTCTACCTCACCATCGATCTCCAGCCAGGTCATGCTGCGACATGTTTCGGGGGGAACCAGCGGATGCCGGGTTCGATTAATCTTTCACTCCTATACGCAGGTCACGGGAATGATTTGCATATCAAAACCCCATGCGGTCCTCCACGCAACTTTCGTCACGCTTCAACCTGCCCACGCATAGATCACCCGGCTTCGGGTCTTATCCTGCTGACTCCGCGCACTTTTAATACGCCGTCCCACGCTTTCGCTACGGACTTGTTGGTTTCCCTTCGGCTCCCCTTGCGGTTAACCTTGCCAACAGAATAAACTCTCCGGCCCGTTCTTCAAAACGTACGTTACGACATCGGCAGTTGCGCCCGTACTACCACCTCGCGATGGGTTTCTTCGCGCAACAGGTCCTTGAACGCCGTAACCCGCCGTCACCTATCAATTTCAGGCTCTTTTAACCACCTTTCTGGGGTTACTTTTCAGCCTTTGCTCACGCTACTAGTGCGCTATCGGTTTCGAGGAGTATTTAGTTTTGGAGGTTGATGACCCCCGGATTCCCGCGAGAATTCCAACCCACGGTACTCAAGACACTGCCAAGATGCCTCGGCGTACACCTACGGGACTCTCACCCTCTTCGGTACCCCTTTCCAGGGGACTTCGGTTTGACCTTGGCATCGGAACGGCAGGCTTACAACACCACATCTCCCTTGCGGGATTCGGTTTGAACTCCGTCGCCTTCGATCGCCTCTACTGACGACATCTCGGTTGATTTCTTCTCCTGCCCCTACTAAGATGTTTCAATTCGGGGCGTTCCCGATCCATCGGATCGACACAGAAGTGTCAGGATGTCCCATTAGGGCATCTGCGGATCACAGGCTCCATGCGCCTTCCCGCAGCTTATCGCAGCTTGGCACGCCCTTCATCGGCTCTCGAACCGAGCCATCCACTGATAGGCTGAAGCTCCAATGCTTCGTTGAACCCATTTAACGTCCAGAGTGCTAACCCTGTACACGGCGTCGTCAGGTCGTTGACCTTCTGCCCTTCCCTGGGGATTCGCATTCCCAGGTGCATTGAGCGCACCGCCCGGTGCGCCCCGCGGGAGATTCTCCCGCGGGAGTGGACTCAATGGGAGTTGAACCCATGGCCTCCGCCTCGCAAAGGCGGCGCTCTTCCAACTGAGCTATGAGCCCTCTGCCCTATTGGCACTGGCAACTTTACGGTCTGCAAAGCAACTGCGTCATCCGTCGTTAGGAGGTGATCCAGCCGCAGATTCCCCTACGGCTACCTTGTTACGACTTAACCCCCCTTGCGGAACCTAGATTCGACCACGGCATGAACCGCAGCCTCATCAAGACCCCACTCGGGTGGTTTGACGGGCGGTGTGTGCAAGGAGCAGGGACATATTCACCGCGCCATTTTGAGACGCGATTACTACAGATTCCAGCTTCATGCGGGCGAGTTGCAACCCGCAATCCGAACTACGAGCAGGTTTAAGAGATTGCCTTCACCTTTCGGTGTCGAAACCCATTGTCCTGCCCATTGTAGCCCGCGTGTAGCCCGGATAATTCGGGGCATGCTGACCTACCGTTGCCCATTCCTTCCTCCTCTTTAGCAGAGGCGGTCCCAACAGTGTCCCCACCATCCCGGAGGACGTGCTGGCAACTGTTGGCGTGGGTCTCGCTCGTTGCCTGACTTAACAGGATGCTTCACAGTACGAACTGACGACGGCCATGCACCTCCTCTCAGCTAGTCAAGCAGAGTCTTCAGCCCGGCTATCATTCAGCTGTCTTATCCGGTGAGATTTCCGGCGTTGAGTCCGATTAAACCGCAGGCTCCACCTGTTGTGGTGCTCCCCCGCCAATTCCTTTAAGTTTCAGCCTTGCGACCGTACTTCCCAGGCGGCGCGTTTCACGGTTTCCCTTCGGCACCTCGATGACTCGTGGTCATCGATACACCTAACGCGCATCGTTTACGGCTGGGACTACCCGGGTATCTAATCCGGTTTGCTCCCCCAGCTTTCGTCCCTCACTGTCGGAGCCGTTCTGGTGAGGCGCCTTCGCCACAGGTGGTCCCCCAGGGATTACAAGATTTCACTCCTACCCCTGAAGTACCCCTCACCTCTCCCGGTCCCTAGAATGCCAGTATCCCTTGGACGCCTATCGGTTAAGCCGGTAGATTTCCCAAGAGACTTAACAACCCAGCTACGAACGCTTTAAGCCCAGTAATAGTGGCCACCACTCGAGCCGCCGGTATTACCGCGGCGGCTGGCACCGGTCTTGCCCGGCCCTTTCTTCGCATGCTTTTTAAACATACGGACAGTCCGCATTTACGGACACTCGGAGTTCCCTTATCACGGTTTCCCGCATTGTAAAGTTTTCGCGCCTGCTGCGCCCCGTAGGGCCTGGATTCGTGTCTCAGAATCCATCTCCGGGCTCTTGCTCCCACAACCCGTACCGATCAAGGGCTTGTTGGGCCGTTACCCCAACAACAACCTAATCGGGCGCAGACCCATCCTGCGGCGATAAATCTTTCAACTACAGAACATTCCAGTATCCGTAGCCTATGGGACATTATCCCCAGTTTCCCGGGGTTATTTCCCACCGCAGGGCAGGTTATCCACGTGTTACTGAGCAGTACGCCGAGGGCTTACCCCTCTCGACTCGCATGGCTTAATCGAACTCCGATAGCAGTGGCCTCTGGCAGGATCAACCAGAATCACTTAGCACATCTTATAAGGAGTTGGCAGTTGCTTCGCAGATTTCCGCGTTGCCAGTACCAATGTCAGAACCAACTCCGGTCTCGCCGGGGGCGTTGATTCTCCATCACAGAGGGTAATAACCTGTGTGTTTTTGAGATATAAAGGTTTTCATCGTGCCCCGGTAACGGAGCACGAGCGCCGCGGACCCGGGGTGCCCAACGATCGCATCAGGACAGATGCGAGGTATACTGGTAGCACCTCCAGGCACTTAAACCATTCTGTCGTGCGCATCCCAGGGAACGCGCACCCATCGGATCCGGTAACGGAGACCCGTCACCGTCGCGCCGACGGCGCGAGGCTTCAAACTATGATCTCGAAATTGATAAAGGTTTTGAGACAAGGCCGGTTGGGGGGGGGGGACGATAGGACCCGTCGCGCCCCGGCCCGTGACGGACCGACCCGGCTGGAGATACTCCCGGGTTCCGGGCAAAGCATGGCGTAGCGAGGCCAGAACCCGAAAACCTGGCTGGAGCGCACCGAAGGAAAGGATGCCGGGACCCCCCCGGGAACCGGAGAGCGCGCACACCGGAACCGGAGACCCATCCCTGTTGCGACCGGCCCGGCAGGCGCCGGGACGCGGCAGGACGACCGGATCCCGGGAGATTCCGGAGAAATGTAACGAGAAGATGCCGGGAGACCGCACCCCGCGAGACCCTCCTCAAGCGCCCCTTCCGATCACCGGGAGCACCTCGACCTCGCCGAAGAACTCCTCCTGGACGAGCTCGACGACCCCGTCCAGCATCAGGAAGAGGAGCGGTATGTAGAGGTCGACCACGCTCCAGCCGCTCGCCGCCACGAGCGAGGAGATCGTGACTCGCCCCGCGGCGAAGCCGGCGATGCACCAGTCCAAGACCCGCCGGGCCGCGTCGCGGTAGCCCTCCTCGTGCGCGATCCCGATCACCTCCAGGGGGTCGATGGTCACGGGCGGCGCGCGGCAGTATCGCCGGCGCCGCTGCTCGTCCCGCTCCATATACCGCAGCACGGTGATCAGGTCGAAGAGGGTCTCCGGCCGCTTGCGCATGCGTTTGCGTTCCAGGCGGCGGTGGATCTCGGCCTCGAGCCGGGCAATCGGCTCCCCGTCCATCGGCTCCGCGAAGGCGTCCCAGTCGAGGGACTCCTCCTCGTCCCCGTCGCCGGCGTCCTCCTCTTCCTCCTCGGGCGGGTCGAGCAGGTACTCGGACTTCATCCGGAGCAGGAGCGAGGCGTAGAAGAGGGTCCGGCCGGAGATCCGGAGGTCCAGGGTCTTCTGGTTCTCGAGCTCGGAGAGAAACCGGTCGGTCACCTCGACGATATCGATCCGCCAGGGGTCGATGTCGCCCCGCTCGGCCATCCCGACCAGTATCGCGACCGGTTCCTCAATCACCGGCACGCACGCCCGTCACCAGTGTGGATTTATCGGGCCGGACAGTCACGCCGACGATCCGGTCCGCGCTCTCGATCATCGGTTTCCGGAGCGAGACGATGATGAACTGGGACTCCGCCGCGATGGTCCGGATCATCGAGGCGATCCGCTCGACGTTCGAACCGTCGAGCGACATGTCCACCTCGTCGAAGGCGTAGAACGGGGCCGGGAGGAACTGCTGGATCGAGAAGATGAACGCGAGCGTGGTCAGCGACTTCTCGCCGCCCGAGAGGGCGGAGAGGAGGTGGACCGCTTTGTCCCGCGGCTGGACCTCGAAGGTCAGCCCTCCCGCGAACGGGTCGTCGTCGCACTCGAGGACCAGCCTCCCCGTGCCGCTCGTGAGCGTTGCGAAGATCCGGGAGAAGTTCTCGCTGATCGCCGAGAACGCGGTCCGGAAGGCCTCGAGCTTCTGCTTCTCGAAGTACGCGATCCGCTCCAGGATCGTCTCCCGCTCGCGCGAGAGCACCTCGACCATCTCGGTCCTCTCGGCCACCCGGGCCGAGACGCGGTCGTACTCCTCGACCGCGAGCATGTTCACCGCGCCGAGACGCCGGAGCTCGAGGTCGGTCGCCGCGATCCCCTCGTCGATCTCGGCGAGCGTCATGGTCGTGGTCCGTCCGGCCGCCCGCTCCCGCAGGACGGCGCACTCCTCCTCCAGCACCCGCTCGCGCTCGATACAGGCGTCGGCATGGAACCGGGCCCGCTCCTGCTTCGTCTCGAGGTCGACCAGCCCCCGTTCGAGGTCGAGGATCGAGGCCTGCAGCCCGGTGCGCCGGCGACGGAGGTCCTCGAGCTCGGCGGAGAAGGTCTGCTGCCGGGCCTCGAGCCCCCGGATCTCGTCCTCTCCCCGGGCGATCTGCTCCTCGAAGGCACGGGTCTCCTCCTCGAGGTTCCGGTTCTTCTCGTCGAGCCGTTCCCGCTCGGCGGCGAGCTCCTCGATCCGCCGGGCGAAGTAGACCCGTTCGCGCTGGCTGTCCGCGATGTCCGACTCCTTGTTGCGGAGCCGGCGCTCGACCTCGTCGAGCTCGGCCCGCGCCCGTTCCCGCTGGTCGGTCAGGGCCGGGATCTCCGTCTCCTCGAGGTCCCTGCGGAGCGCGGCCACCCGCCGGTTCATCCCGTCGATACCGTCCTGGAGCGTCTCGAGCGCCTGCTCGACCTCCGCCTGCTCCTGGACGGACGCGGCGCCCTCCTCGCCGAGCCGGCGCTCGGAGAGGCCGAGCTCCTCCTCCTCGGCCGCCAGCGCCGCGAGCCGCCGGCCGTACTCCTCGACCAGCACCCTGGAGCGCGCGGCCTCCTGGTCCGCGCGGGAGCGCGCGGCCCGCAGGGTCTCGGACTCCTCCGAGAGTTGCCGGACCTCGCCCTCGAGCCGCGCCGCCTCGGCCTCCTGCCCGGCGAGGTCCGCGAGCAGCCGGCGGACCTCGTCCTCGACCGACGCGGCGAACCCCCTCACCTGGCGCTTCTGGTAGCCGCCCGTCATCGCCCCCGTCTTCTCCAGGAGCTCCCCCTCCAGCGTGACCATCCGGTGCCGGCCGATCAGCCGGCGCGCCTGGGCGAGGGTCTCCATCACCACCGTCCCGCCGAAGACCAGGGCGAACGCGCGCTCGTACTGCGGGTCGAACCTGACCAGGTTGACCGCGTGGTCGATCACGCCGTCGCCCGTGACCGGCGATACCTGGACCGCGCGCAGCCGGTTCAGGGGCAGGAACGTGAGCCGCCCGGCCCGGGTCTCCTTCAGGTAGGCGATCGCGTCGGACGCCACCCGGTCGTCGTCGACCACGACGTTGTTGAGCCGGCCGCCGGCCGCCGTGTTCAGCGCGACCATGTACTCGGGAGGCACCCTGCCGAGCGAGGCGATCGTCCCGTGGACGCCGTCCATCCCGAGCACGGACTCGAGGGCGCGCCCCCCCGCGTCCCCGTGGACCTGCTGCTGGGCCTCGCACCGCATCAGGGCCTGCTCGTTCGCGCGGATGGACTGCCGCAGGTTCTCGAGCGCTCCCCGCCTCTCGAGGAGGCGGCGCTCGACCCCTGAGAGCGCCGCCTCCGCCTTCTTTTGATCCCGGGCCTGTTCCTCGCCCGCGGCCGCTGCCGCGTCGAGCGCGGCCCGGTCCTCGGCCACGGCTGCCGCGATCTCCGTCCTGCGGGCCTCGAGCCGTTCCCGTTCGCGGGACCGGGCCCGGCTCTGCTCGATCAGCCGGTCCTGTTGCCGGAGGAGGTCCGCGCGCTCCGCGGTCCGCTCCTCGAGCGAGGCGAGCAGCCCGAAGAGCTCGGCCTGCGCCGCGGCCGTCCCGCTCTGCCCGTCCGCGAGCCGGTCCTCGATCCCGCGGAGCCGGTTCGCAAGCCCCGCCTGCTCCATCGCCAGGGTGGTCCGGTCGATCGAGAGGTTCCGGATCCGGGCCTGCGCCTCCGCCACCTTCTCCTCGAGCCGCCGGGTATCGGCGAACGCGCGGTTGATCGCCTGGAGGTTCTCTTCCCGCTCGCGGCGGTGCGCGTCGATCGAGTGGCGCGCGGAACGGATCGAGCCCTTCACCTCCTCGAGCTGGCTGAGCAGCTTCAGGTACTCGGACCCGCTCCGCCGGTGGATCTCCTCGTCGAGCGCGGCGAGGTCCCCCTGGACGTAGGCGAGCTCGTGCGCCTGGTGCGAGCGGTCCTCCTCGAGCCGGGCGATCTCGGCCCGGTGCTCTTCGGCCAGCGCCCGGAGCCCCGCGTGCTCGCGCTCCTTCTCCGCGAGCTCGGCCGCGGCGCGGGAGTCCTCGAGGTCGGTGCGCCGCAGGGTCAGCTGCTGGTGGACCAGGGCCTGCTCGCGCTCGACGGCGAGCTCCTGGAGCCGGCGCGCCGACTCGGCGAGGAGGAGCTCCTCGCGCTCGATCCGTTCCCTGACCACCTCGAGCTCGGCGTGCGCCTGCGTCTTCCGCAGGTCGAACTCGGCCACTCCGGCGATCTCGTCGATCACCCGCCGCCGCTCGAGGTCGCTCATCTCGATCATCCGGGTGATGTCGCCCTGCATCACGACGTTGTAACCGTGGGGCCGGACGCCGAGCCGCCCCCCCAGGAACTCGGCGATCTCGCTCTGCTTCGAGAGCCGGTCGTTCATATAGAAGTAGCTGTAATAGCCGTGTTCCGTCCGCTTGATCCGGCGGCGGATCCGGGTGCCGTCCGAGAACTTCAGCGCCACCTCGGCGGTGGAGCGCTTGCTCGTGATATTGATGAAGTCGGTCAGCTTCTCGGCGCGGAGCGAGTGGGACGACGAGAGCCCGAGGACGAACAGGATCGCGTCGACGATGTTCGACTTACCCGAGCCGTTCGGGCCGGAGATGACGGTGAAACCCTGAGAAAATGGAATCCGGGTCTTCCGGGCGAATGACTTGAAGTTGTCGATCTCCAGCTCGCTGATGTACAAGGAAGCGGGCCCCTATCTTTTCTTGAGCGGCCTGGGCTGTTCCTGCTCCTCGGCGAGGATCACCTCGTCCACGTGCCGGGCCGAGCGGTCGCCGACCGTCCTCCCCCCGGCCCGCCGGTGCTGGGGGCCGTTCGGGGCAACGATGTACTGGTTCTTCCGCCGCTTCTCCGGCCGGATGGTGCCGTCGGTCTGCATGATCATATCCATCTCGTCGGCAGTTTCCGGGGTCGGCTCCGCGTCGGCGGGGACGTCCGCCGGGGCCGACAGGGAGAGTTTATCCGCGTTGCGCGGGTTGACGAGGATGGTCGGTGCGGGCGACGACGATTCGGCGGGGAGCGTCCGTCCCGGCCTCGGGGCGGGGGCGGGTTCGCGCTGCTCCGCCGTCTTTACCAGCTTGAACACGAGCGCCTTGATGTCCAGGAGCTCCTCGGTGAGGCCCTTGACCACGGCCTCCAGCTCCCGGACGCGCCGCTCGAGGGTGCCGACCCGTCCCTCGTCGACGGGCGGCGCCGGGGGCCGCTCCGCCTCCCGGAGCTGCTCGAGGACCCGGTCCTTCTCCTCGATCTCGTGCTCGAGGTACTTGATCTTCGCATCCTTCATTGCCATGCGTGCCCTCCGGTGAAAGGGTGCGACGGGGAAGGTTATATTAGTTACAATCCGTATCGGGCGGCTAGGGGACGAAGAAACACTCATACACCCAGCGGTCCGATACTGTTTCTATGTCGCACCTTGCCGACACGGACCCCGAGCTTGCGCGGATCATCGAGAGCGAGAGGGTCCGCCAGGTGACCGGGCTCGAGCTGATCGCCTCCGAGAACCTCGTCAGCCAGGCGGTCCTCGAGGCGATGGGCTCGATCATGACCAACAAGTACGCCGAGGGCTATCCCGGGAAGCGGTACTACGGCGGGTGCGAGTTTCACGACCAGGCCGAGAACCTCGCGCGCGACCGGGTCAAGCAGCTCTTCGGGGCCGAGCACGCGAACGTCCAGCCCCACTCGGGGACGCAGGCGAACATGGCCATCTACTTCTCGCAGATGGAGTGCGGCAAAGACCGGATGATGTCCATGTCTCTCACCCAGGGCGGCCACCTCTCTCACGGTTCCCCGGTCTCGTTCAGCGGCAGGTTGTACGAGGTCCACCAGTACGGCGTCGACCTCGAGACCGAGACGCTCGACTACGGGGCGGTCGAGGAGCAGGCCAGGAAGGTCCGGCCGAAGGGGATCGTCTGCGGGGCGTCAGCCTACCCGCGCGAGATCGACTTCTCTGCCTTCCAGGAGATCGCGGACGGCGTCGACGCCTTCTGCATGGCCGATATCGCGCACATCGCGGGCCTCTGCGCGGCAGGCATCCACCCGAACCCCACGGGCACGGTGGACTTCATCACCTCGACCACCCACAAGACCCTGCGCGGCCCGCGCGGCGGTTTCATCCTCTGCGGAGCGGACATGGCCCAGCAGGTCGACAAGGCGGTCTTTCCGGGGATGCAGGGCGGTCCCCTGATGCACACGATCGCGGCGAAGGCGGTCTGCTTCCAGGAGGCCCTCAGGCCCGGGTACCGGGACTACGCGCGCCAGATCGTCCGGAACGCACAGGCGATGGCCGCTGTCCTCGACGATGCCGGGCTCCGGCTCGTCTCGGGCGGCACCGACAACCACCTGATCCTGATCGACCTCTCGAACCGGGGGATCACCGGGCTCGAGGCCGAGACGGTGCTCGGGCGGGCCGGGATCACGGTGAACAAGAACACGATCCCGAACGAGAACCGGTCCCCGTTCGTGACGAGCGGCCTGCGGATCGGCACGCCCGCGGTGACGTCGCGCGGGATGAAGGAGGGCGAGATGCGCCGGGTGGGCGCCTGGATCGCCCGCGTGCTCGCGGACATCACGAACGACGCGGTGATCCGGGAGGTGCGGGGCGAGGTCGAGGCGATGGCCTCGCAGTACCCGCTCCACCCGGCCTAGCCGGGAGCTGGCGAGAGGCGAGGAGGGGAGACGGGTGGCGACGATCCTCGACGGGAAGGCGGTCTCGGAGAAGCGGCTGGACCTGCTGCGCGAATCGATCGACGAGTCGGGGCTCGCCCCCCGGCTCGCGACCGTGCTGGTCGGCGACGACCCTGCCTCCGCACTCTACGTCCGGATGAAGCACCAGGCCTGCGAGCGGGTCCACATCGGCTCGATCAACGTGACCCTGCCCGGGGACGCGAGGACGGACCAGGTCGTCGGGACGGTCAACAGGCTGAACGAGGACCCGGAGATCAGCGGGATCCTGGTCCAGCTCCCGCTCCCGCGGGGGATCGACCGGGACGCCGTGATCCAGGCCGTCGCGACCGAGAAGGACGTCGACGGGTTCTCGCCCGTCTCGATGGGGCTCCTCGTCGCGGGCCGGCCGGTCTTCTCGCCGTGCACCCCCGCCGGGATCATGACCCTGCTCGCGGAGTACGGGATCGACCCGGCCGGCCGGCGGGCGGTCGTGATCGGCCGCTCGATCGACGTGGGCAGGCCGATGGCCGCGCTCCTGCTGAACGCCGACGCCACGGTCACCGTCTGCCACAGCAGGACCCGCGACCTGGCGGGCGTGACCCGCGAGGCGGAGCTCCTGGTCGCGGCCGTCGGCCGGCCCCGGTTCGTCACGGCCGGGATGGTCCGGGAGGGGGCGGTCGTGGTCGACGTCGGGACCAACCGGGTCGACGGGAGGCTGGTCGGCGACGTCGACTACGCCCCCGTGGCGGAGCGGGCCTCGGCGATCACCCCCGTCCCCGGCGGCGTCGGGCCGATGACGATCGCGACCCTGATGGAGAACACGTTCGCGGCGGCCCGGTACCAGGCATGCGGACCTTCACCGTAGGCACGGCGCGGATCGGGGCCGGGGAGCCCGTCTGCCTGATGGGCGTCATCAACGGCAGCCCCGAGTCGTTCTACGCGGGCTCGTACGTCCCTCCCGCGGCGGTCCGCCGGGTCGCCGAACGGATGGTCGAGGCGGGTGCGGGGATCCTGGACGTCGGCGCCTGCTCGACGGCCCCGGGGAGCCCGCCGATCACGCTGGCCGAGGAGGCCGCCCGCATGGACGGGCTCCTCTCGGAGCTCGACGGCACCGGCTACCCCGTCTCGGTCGACACCATGCACCCGTCCGTCCTCGAGACCTGCCTCTCCCACGACGTCCAGATGCTCAACGACATCGGGGGACTCGTCGACCCGGCGCTCACGGCCCTCGCGGCCGATGCCGGGCTCGCGGCCTGCGCGATGGCATCGTTCGGGACGCACGGCGACGCCGTCGGGGTCGAGGCGACCCTCGCGGCCCTCGGGCTCGTGAGGGAACGGGCCCGGAAGGCCGGGATCGACCGCCTGGTCCTGGACCCGGGCATCGGCCTCTGGACCCCCGGCCGGACGGTCGAGCACGACTGGTCGCTCTGCTGCGCGTTCGAACGGTTCACCGCCGCCGGGGACCCGGTGCTCGCGGCGGTCTCGCGCAAGACCTTCCTCGGGTCGATCACCGGCCGTCCCCCCGCCGGCCGGCTCGCGGCCTCGCTCGCCGTCACGGCGTTCCTGCTCGGGAAGGGCGCCCGGGTCGTGCGCACGCACGACGTCGCCGAGACCGCCGACCTGCTCCGGGTGCGGGAGCGGATGGGGGCCTGCCCGTGACGGTCGAGTTCCGGGTCCACGGGCTCGGCACCCCGGTCCTCTCCCCGGGCGACGACCTCGCGGGGGCGCTCATGGACGCGGTCGCCCGGACCGGAGCCGGGGCCTTCCGGGACGGGGACGTCGTCGTCGTGGCCGAGACCGCGGTCGCGACCGTCGAGGGGAACGTGATCTCGCTCGACGGAATCGTGCCCTCGGACGAGGCCGAAGCCCTCGGCCGGAGGTACCGCATCGACCCCCGGGAGGTCCAGGTCGTGCTCGACGAGTCGGACCGGGTCGTCGGCGGGATCGACGGGTTCCTGCTCTGCCTCAAGAACGGGACGCTCCTCCCGAACGCCGGGGTCGACGGCTCGAACGCTCCCCCGGGCCACGTCACGCCCCTGCCGCGGGACCCGGACGCCTCGGCGCGGCGGCTCAGGACCGAGATCAGGGAGCGGACCGGCGCGTCGATCGGCGTGATCGTGGCCGACTCGCGCACCCACGCGATGCGGCTCGGTTGCTCGGGGGTCGCGATCGGCTGCGCCGGGATCGAGGCCGTGACCGACGAGCGGGGCCGGACCGACCTCTTCGGCGGGGTGCTGCTGGTGACCAGGCGGGCGGTCGCGGACAACGTCGCATCGGCCGCGGAGCTGGTGATGGGCGAGGCGGACGAGGGGATCCCCGCCGCGCTGGTGCGGGGCCTGGACCTCCCGATCGGCGACTGGAGCGGGGTCGAGGGGATCGCGGCCGACGAGTGCCTCTTCATGGGCGTGCTCGGCCGCTTCCCCCCGGGGGAGTGAGGGTGGCGGGCGCGGTCGCCGTCCCGCGGATCGTCGTGGCCGCCGCGACGAGCGGGGCCGGCAAGACCACGATCGCCGGGGGGCTGATGGCCGCTCTCGCGGCGAGGGGGCTCGCCGTCCAGCCCTTCAAGGTCGGGCCCGACTTCATCGACCCGACCCACCACACCCGCTGCTGCGGCCGGACCTGCCGGAACCTGGACCCGTTCATGATGGGCGAGGACGGGGTCCGCGCGACCTTCGCCCGGGCGTCGGCAGGCGCCGACATCGCCGTGATCGAGGGGGTGATGGGGCTCCACGACGGGATCGACGGGACGGGGTTCGGCTCGACCGCCCACGTCGCACGGCTCCTGGAGGCCCCGGTGCTGCTCGCGGTCGACGCGAAGGGGGCGTCGCGCACGGTCCACGCCATCGTCCGCGGGGTCGCCGGCTACGACCCCGGGGTCCGCGTGGCCGGGGTCGTCTTCAACCGGGTCGGGAGCGACCGGCACCGCGAGCTTATCGAGCGGGGACGCGAGCTCCCGGTCCTCGGCTGGGTCCCGCGGGACGGGTCGCTCTCGGTTCCGAGCCGCCACCTGGGGCTATCGCTCGCGGACGAGGTCGACGTGCACGAGGCGTTCCGGGAGGTGGTCGGCGCGCACGTCGACCTGGACGGGGTGCTGGAGGCAGCCCGGTCAGCTCCTCCCGTCGAAGCGTGCCCCGCGACCCCGCCGGGAGACGGGGCGGTCCCCGTCGGGGTCGCGCTCGATTCGGCGTTCTGCTTCCACTACGCCGACAACCTGGACCGGCTCCGCGCTGCGGGGGGACGCCCCGTCTTCTTCTCGCCGATCGCCGACCCCCTCCCGGAGGTCGCCGCCCTGTACCTCGGCGGCGGGTACCCCGAGCTCCATGCCGCGGCCCTCGAGGCGGGGCCCTCGCGCGCGGCGATCGCGCGGGCAGCGGCGGACGGGCTCCCGATCTGGGGGGAGTGCGGCGGGCTGGTCTACCTCTCGCGGTCGCTCGAGGCCGGCGGGGAGACGTTCCGGATGTGCGACGTCGTGCCGGCGGAATCCGCGATGCGCGATCGGATCCAGGGACTCGGCTACGTCGACGCGACCTTCGTCCCCGGGCCGTTCGGGTCGCTGGCCGGCGAGGGACTCCGGGGCCACGAGTTCCACTACTCGGCCTGCCGCCCGGACCCGGACGCGCGGTTCGCGCTCTCCCTCTCGCGCGGGCGGGGCCTCGGGGAGGGGCGCGACGGGCTGTGCGAGCACGCGACGGTCGCGGGCTACACCCACGCCTACTTCACGGACCGGTTCGGGGAGGCGCTCGTGGGGGCCGCCAGGGACTACGCGCGCCGCTGACCGGGAACCGCCCCGATATATAGTGGTCCTGCCAAACGGAATGCCAGGGAGTCATGCCGATGCGCTCGCGATTCGCCGTTTCATCCTACTGCCTGAACGACCAACCGCTCGACGAGGCGCTCGAGCGCCTCTCGACGATCACGGGCGCCGTCGAGGTGATGGACGAGGGCTGCCACGCCTTCCAGGACACCGCGGTCCTCGAGACCTTCGACCTGGAGTACTCGGTCCACGCGCCGTCCCGCGGGGTGAACCTGGCGAGCCTGCTGGAGCCGATCCGGCGCGCGAGCGTCGAGGTGACGGCCGGCTGCATGGAGCTGGCTGCCGCCATCGACGCCCCGGTGGTGATCCACCCCGGCTACTTCGCCTGGCAGGGCGAGCGCGTGGCGGCCGAACGGCAGTTCGGGCAGTCACTGGGGGAGCTGAACAGGGCTGCACGGGAGTGCTCCGGGACGTTCTTCGTCGAGAACATGGGCAACTGGGAACATTTCCTGCTGAAAACACCGGAAGAGATGCCGATCCTGGACGGCACCGGGTTCGCGCTCGACGTCGGGCACGCCCACCAGAACCACGCGCTCGCCGGTTTCCTGGCGTTCCCGGCCCGCCACTTCCACCTGCACGACAACGACGGAACAAGCGACGCCCACGCTGCCGTCGGGGAGGGGACGATCGACTTCGGGGCCGTGATGGCGGTCGTCCGGCGGAGCGGGGTGCGGCCAGTGATCGAGGTCGGGGACTGGGACGGGGTGGTGCGGTCGATCGGGGTCCTCGAGGGACTCTGAGCCGGCGTGCGGGACCTCCTCATCGTTGCAGACCCCGGCAGATTGGCGGGGACAGACGCCGGGGGCTGCCGGCCCCACGTCGATCGTCCCGGCGCACGGCCGCGGAGGACGGGTTCCCCCCGGGGCGGCACGGCACCCGATCCGCCGGCAACGGGCCGGCCAGGTCCCCCCGGCACCCTGCTCACGGGACCGTCCCGCGGTCCCGGCGTCCCCGGGGCGGCGACCGCTGCCACAGGGGGCGCTCTGCCGGCGCCCGCCGGCGGTCGGAGACCCCGCCGAACCACCCGCCGGCCCGCCCGGGCGAGAGCGGGGCCCCGGGACGGTCCTGCCTGGCCGCCTGCCGCCGGGGGGGGAGCTCCCGCGACACCGGGGCGCGGGATCGGGACGGAGAGGACCCGGCGATTCAAGGGTATTCGAAGAAGATGCATAAAGTTTAAATTGCATGGACGGGCATCACGACCCTGATCACCTATGGAAACCCCGGAGAAGACCCCACAGCTGGTGGCGTGCCTGAACAGCGCCCTGGAGAACGAGCACGCCATCTATGCACAGTACCTGAGCCATGCCAAGACCGTGAAGGGCGTCGACGCGCGGCTCGTCAACAAGCGGATGAGGAGACTGGCGGGATTCCATCGTCTCCACCAGAAGAAACTCCGGCACCTGATCGGGGACTACCTCGACGCTGTTCCGTCGATGAAGATGGGAGATACCCACGCCGCGGACAGTATCGATTCGATCCTCGCGACCAACATCAAATGCGAGGGGAGGGCGATCGACAACTACATGGCGACGTTGGACGTGCTGGAACGCGAGAAAGAGAACCTCCCGTACGAGTACTGCAAGATCGATTACGCGCTCAAGAAGATGATCCGGGACGACCAGGCCCACATCGCCACGCTGAAAAAATTGCGCGGTCAGTGAGTCCCGAGCGCGGGTTCCGGCGAGGGCCCGTGCCGGAGGTTCACATCCCCAAGATCTTTTTTATCGAGCCCAGGATTCCCGTGCTCTCCTGCTGAACGTCCAGGAACTGGCCGGCCAGCGCCGCCGCGTCGGGCGAGGACTTCATCGCCATCTCCGCCTGGTCGCCGAGCAGGGAGGTCAGGCCGGCCTGGTCCATCTTCTTCCCGGTGAAGGCCTGGCTCACGGCGCGGAGCATCATCGGGGTCACGATCGCCAGCACCGAGCCGATCACCGCGGGGGGAAGGCCGGTCTTCTGGGCGATCGCGTTCTGGATGGCGCCCATCTGGCTGCCCAGCAGCCGGCTCACGATGTCCCCGCCGCCGGTTGCCGCGGCAGGGGTGGAGAGGTACGCTGCCATGTCGCCCGCGGGACTCTCGCCCCCCAGCTGCCCCATCATCGACGTGAGCATATCGGCGCCGCCGGGCCTGGCGGCGGTGTTCGCCATGGATCCCATCAGCATGGGAAGCGCGAGCCCGAGGGCCGATTGGACCCCCGCGCTGTCTCCGCCCACCGCCGTGCTGAGGGCGGCGAGGTTGTCGCCGGTGCCCACCTGCTTGAGCAGGTCTCCAACTAGGTCCATGGTTGTATAGTGACGCCGTGACCGGTAAATATTTATGGGTTGCCGGCCCCACGTGAATACTTCGGGTCCGATCCCGGGCAGGCGGGTTCCCGAAGGGACGGGGACTCGCGTTGTACGTCTCACCCCAATCCGGTCCCGTGCCAGACGAGGTCGGCGCCGGCCCGTCCGTCCCCCGTCCCGCCGGCCCGCGGGGGCACCTGGCCGGCCCGCCCTCGAGGAGCCGGCGGACGCGGCCCGGGGCATCTCCCGGCGGGATTCGCCTGTCCCGCGGGGCGCCCCCCTGTTCAAACCCGCGCACCCGTCCCGGTCCCTGGGCGCTCCGTTCCTGTTCCGTCCATGGGCGCTCCGTCCCCGTCCCGTCGAGCCGGCAGCGGCCTGGACGGGCGCCGGCGAAAGGGGGAGGGGGTGTGAGAGAGGATCGACTCGGGGATTCTACGGGCAGTCCGGGCCGGTGAAAACCTTTTTTACGGAACGGGCACCATTCTACTGATACATTCTGCCTCAGTGGCTTAGCCGGCATAGCGCGTCCTTGGTAAGGACGAGGTCGCGAGTTCAAATCTCGCCTGAGGCTTCCGGGATAACAGTTCAAGTCCTCATATGCCCTACAATCCGGCATGGAGGCCAATCCCCCTTTCTACCCTGGACAGTACCGCACCACAGCCCCGCGAGCGTACCGCCGGGCGGTGGCGGAAGGCCGGCTGACGGGCGACGGCCGCCGGCCTAAACCGAGCGGCAGGCCACCCGTCCGCTCCGGAACCACCGGGTCCTGACGACGCGGTATCGCCTCGTCACCCGGCGCCGGTTCATCAGGCCGTGTGCCGCAATGTCGATCGGCGACGTGCACGCCGGGCCGAATGCCCTGGAGACGGGGACGAGCGCCCGCGGCACGGTCTTCCCGGTCGGGCACGCCGCGTGGGCGGTCCCCCGCGACCACCTGCGGGCCCACTACAACCGGCACGACGGCCCCGTGGACGTGCTGCTGGCCGGGGGCGCGTGATGGCCCTGCTCTCCGGCGACCTCTACTGCGAGCGCTGCGGCTCGCGGTACCTCCACCGGGCCGACCCGGAACACTGTTCCGAGTGCGCCCGGGGGATCGGGGCCGGCGAGGCCCGGCGGTCGTGGACGCGCTACCGGCGGTACCTCTGCGAGGACTGCGCCGAGCGGCAGGAGTGGGAATGACGCGGTTCTATCGCCGGCCCCTCTGCACGCGGTGCCGGAAGGAACACGGGCCGGCCGTCGAACCGCTGGGTGTGCCCCAGCTCTGCCGGCAGGCCTCCTGCGCAGGGTGCGATCGGGGGATCGGGCCGGCGGAGCTGCGGCTCTCCGCCCCGGTCTCCTTCGCCAGGTGCTCCGGAAAGACCCCTCGCCGGGGGAGGGCGTCCTGATGGGCGCGCACGGCGATCTCCACTGCGGGCGCTGCGGCCGGCAGGTCGTGCCCCGCGGACTGCCCCGAACGCTACAGCGCAAAACGCCGGGGGCGGTCGCCGTGAGGTGGGTCTTCATCAACCTCACGAGCGGGAACCCGTTCCAGATCGTGACCACCCCGGACGAGCGGGACCGCTTCATGCGGTACTGCAACCGGGAGGGGATCCGCGGCGGCCTGATCCGGGTGGACGAGACCGGGATCGTGGTCGAGCACCCGGTGAGCGAGGGGTAGATGCCGCCGGTCGAGACGCCGCCCGCGGCGGCGCGAACGCCGGCTTCCTGCCGGCCGGAGACGGAACGTCCCCCCATCCCGGTCGACGAGGGGGAGCTGCGGAGGTGGCGGTCCTGGCTCGTCGGGCGCGGCTACAAAGAGACCACGGCCCTCCTCTGGCTCTCCCGGGTCCGGACAGCCCACGCCCGCGGCGCGACGGACGAGGCGGCGGTGGACGCGGTCTTCTCATCGTTCCCCGGCGGGACCCGGTCCGGGTTCCGGCAGGCGCTCCGGGGACTCGACGAGTTCAGGAGGTCGCCATGATCGCCTCTCGAACTCTCGCTCGTACGCTCCGCTGTGTACTCAGAACAATCAAAAGTGTGTACACTGTGTACACAGAACGACCCAAAGTGTGTACACAGTGTACACAGTTCGCGGAGGCGGTGACCGGTGAGAGTTGATCGAAACGATCGATCGCAGGCACGGATCGCTGTCTGTCTGCCGGCCGGGATGCCTGTGGATATCCGGGACGATACGGCGGTCAATCTCGCGTCTGGAGGTCTCTACGGCGATTCCGGGCCGGCATACGGCAGTTTCTGCGGGGACTCGAGGAATTCAGGAGGTCGACTCGATCGCCTTCCTTCTCTCTCTCTCTCTCTCTCTCTCTCTCTCTCTATTGTACTGTACTGTGTACACAACAAACACATCACTGTGTACACTGTGTACACAGTTTGCGGAGGCGGTGACCGGTGAGACTTGATCGCAACGGGCAGACGCTCCATCAAGCAACCGTCTGGCTCCCGGTCGAGGTGCTTCAGCTGATCCGTGCGGATCGGTTCAACCTCTCCGCTTTCGTCCGCCAGCAGATCGAACTGGTGTACGGCGATGTCTCGCCAGCTGAGCTCCAGGTTCAGCGCGCTCAACTAATCGAGGAGGCCCGGGAGAGCATCGCCCGGCAGCGCGCTGCCGATCTCGAGCGCGAGGCCGACATGGAGCGCGCCCGGGCGGCCGTCCGCGTGATGCGGGCCGAACGGGAGGCGGCGAAGGGCCGGCAGGACCGGATCGCCGGGGCGCTCGCGGGGATCGTCGGGAAGAACGCCGGCACGTACCGCCGGCTCCTGCCCGAGAACGACCCGCACGGCGACCGTGTCGACGACTGGGAGGCCCTGGTCCGCCGGGTCTCGCACCTCTGCGGTGCCGGGGTTGATTCAGGAGAGGTCGCGGCAGGGCTGCGGGCGCTGCTCTCGAAGGCGTGACGCGGCCGGCGGGAAAAAGGGGTCAGAGGTTGTTGAACAGCCAGACGACGTCGGCGAAGTCGATCCGGCCGTTGCCGTTGTAGTCGAACGCGCTGACCGGCTCGTTCGCCGCGATCCAGCTCATCTGGTTGAAGTAGAGCACGACGTCCGCGAAGTCCGGCCGGCCGTTGCCGTTGACGTCGTCATAGAGCCCGTCGGCGTCTAGGTCCAGCGGCGGGCTATCCATGCCCGGGAACGGGGCCGGCGGCGCGGGGATCGCCGGGGGATCGAGCGTGAAGTAATCGAAGTTCATCGCTTTTCCGTGGTAGGTGAACTGGACCATGTTCAGGCCGGGCTTGAGCCGGAGCGTGGCGTTCGCGAAGGCAAATGTCGTCACCGAGCCCGTGTTCGGCACGGGGATATCGATCTCGCCGGCCATCCCGGCCACGGTCACCGTGACCGTCTGGCCGCCGGCCAAACCCGCGAGGCGGAGGCTGAGCGGGTAGTTGTAGTTCTCCGCGGCCCCGCTCCAGACCGGGTACCGGGTCCATTCGCCCTCGGCGATGGAGGTGACAAAGTATCCCCGTGTCGCGAACGCGGCGATGTCGACGTCGTCCTGGCGGTAGGCGCCGCCGCTGTTGCCGGGCGTCGTGTCGTGGTACGCAACGCCCTCGCCGCCGACGTTGTAGTCCTCGGCCTCGACCCGGATCAGCCCGTGGTAGAGCGGCAGCACCCGGATGTAGTCGGTCATCGTGGCCGTCTTGTCGCTCTGGAACAGACTGCTCACGGTCAGACGGACCGTGTACAGCCCATCGCCGGTGTAGGTATGGAGCGGGTTCTGCGCGGTGGAGAACTGGCCGTCGCCGAAGCTCCAGTTCCAGGAGGTCGGGCCGCCGGCCGACGTATCGGTGAACTGGACGGTGAGCGGGTCGTACCCGGTCCTCAGGCTCGCCGTGAACCCGGGAACCAGGGACGGGAACACCCTGATGAAGTTCGTCTTCGTGACCGACGTGCTCCCGATTCCGAGATAGGTGACGGTCAGCGAGACCGAGTATACGCCCGGATCACTGTAGGCATGAGCCGGATTCCGGGCCGAGGAGGCCTGACCGTCGCCGAAGTCCCAGCTCCAGGAGATCGGGGTGCCCGTCGAGGTGTCGGTGAACTGCACGGTGAGGGGATTGAAGCCATTCACCGGGCTTGCCGTGAAGCCGGGGACGAGGGCCCGCAGCGCGAGGCTGTGATATCGTCCGTCGGCAACGGCCGTGTACCCGGTGCCCGCCGGCGTCTGCGACACCACGCCGCCCAAGTCATCCCCCCAGCTGACGATCGAGCCGTCGGCCGTCAGCGCGAGGCTGTGCACGCTCCCGGCGGCGATGGCCGTGTACCCGGTGCCGGCTGGCGTCTTCGACACCTGGCCGAATTGGTCATACCCCCAGCTGGCGATCGAGCCGTCGGCCCGCAGCGCGAGGCTGTGCGAGTTCCCGGCGGCAATGGCCGTGTACCCGGTGCCCGCCGGCGTCTGCGATACCTGTCCCTCAACATCCCTCCCCCAGCTGGCGATCGAGCCGTCGGCCCGCAGCGCGAGGCTGTACGAGGCCCCGGCGGCGACGGCCGTGTACCCGGTGCCCGCCGGCGTCTGCGACACCTGGCCGGAATCATCCTCCCCCCAGCTGGCGATCGAGCCGTCGGCCCGCAGCGCGAGGCTGAAATTTACGCCGGCTGCGATGGCCGTGAACCCGGTGCCCGCCGGCGTCTGCGACACCTGGTCGAATTTGTCATCCCCCCAGCTGACGATCGAGCCGTCGGCCTTCAGCGCGAGATTGTGAACATACCCGCCGGCGATGGCCGTGTACCCGGTGCCCGCCGGCGTCTGCGACACCTGGCCTTCTCTATCCCGTCCCCAGCTGACGATCGAGCCGTCGGCCTTCAGCGCGAGGCTGTGCCATCTTCCGGCGGCAACGGCCGTGTACCCGGTGCCCGCTGGCGTATCCGACACCTGGCCATAATCATTAGGGTATAGTGTCATTTCAACCCCTAACTCCTATCATGTAGGAGGGGTTCATGGCCAGGATTATCTGCCCGCGCTGTCACTGCGAGAAACTCTATCGCATGAGCACGGGAAAGCGTCGATGCTCCCAC
>Ga0209312_1000421_pt1 | contig 40782 bp, 26 predicted proteins | sample BioC13SIPDNA_4_FD_185744 | JGI IMG/M metagenome (GOLD analysis project Ga0209312, IMG submission 185744) | Anaerobic biogas reactor microbial communites from Washington, USA - Biogas_R1_B C13 SIP DNA (SPAdes) (version 2) | ecosystem: Engineered > Bioreactor > Anaerobic > Unclassified | place... | reverse complement strand
CCCCTTCAGGGCCAGCAGCTCCCGCAGACGCTGGTGGATGCGTTCGAGCATCTCTTCCGAGACGATTCCCCGTGCGACGGCCGACTGGTTCGTGACGACGACCGTCTTGTAGCCGAGCAGGCCGACCTCCTTGAGCACCTCGGCGGCGCCGTCGAGCAGCTTGACCTGGTCGGGGTGGCTCAGGTACCCCGGGTCCTCGATGAGGGTCCCGTCACGATCGAAAAACACAGCGGCATTTGCCATAGCATCCTGCACGATAAAGGCTTACCCCGCGAAACTCCGTTCCACGAGGTCGCACACTATATGATACGCCAGTTGGTGAATCTCCTGGCTTCGCGCCGTGGCGCGAGCGTCGGCACAGAGGCACAGGTCGGCCATGCTCTCCAGCGGGCTGTTGCTTGTGCCCGTGAAGGCGATGATTCGTGCGTTCTTGCTTCGGGCCGCCTCCACGGCCTTCAGGACGTTGGCCGAGGTTCCGCTGGTCGAAAACGCCCAAAGAACGTCGCCCTCGCGTACGAGGGCCTCGACCTGTCGGGCAAAGACGCTCTCGTAGTCGTAGTCGTTGGCGATGCAGGTCAGCACCGAGGTATCGGTGGACAGGGCCACGGCCGGCAGGGCCCGGCGTTCGGTCCGGAAGCGCCCCACGAACTCGCCGGCAATGTGCTGGGCGTCGGCCGCCGAGCCTCCGTTGCCGCACAGGTACAGTGTACCGCCTTCGGTCAGGGATTGTGCGATCATTTCGGCAATCCGGCCGACGATCGCGGCGCCGTTGCGCTCGAACTGGGCGACCAGGGCCTTGTGCTCGTCGATGGTGTTTCGAACGATTTGTTCGCGTCCGTCGGTCATACCGCCTTTGCCTGCAGCGCCCGTATCCTCTCAATCGTGCCGGTCGAACTTCTGTCCTTGACCAGCGGCGCCATCGCCACCTTCCCGCCGTAGGACTCGACGAACTCCCAGCCGACGACTCCTTCCTTACCGTAGTCGCCTCCCTTGACGAGCACGTCCGGCCGCACCTTCTTGATGAGGTCCAGAACGCTTGGATCGTCGAAGAGGGCGATGAAATCCACCGACTCCAGCCCGCTCAGCACGGCGGCACGGTCCAGCTCGTTGTTGACCGGGCGATCCGGGCCCTTGAGGGCCCGCACCGAGCGGTCGCTGTTGAGGCCGACCACCACGACATCGCCCTGGGCCCGGCAGAACTCCAGGTATTCGATATGCCCGCGATGGAGCACGTCGAAGCAGCCATTTGTGAAGACGATGCTTTGCCGGCGATCCCGACGCCACGACAGCTCCTCCAGCAGCGCCTCCAGCGAGCGGACCTTGTCGTTTCGGGCGCCGTAGAGCCTGGCGATCTCCCGCTCCATCTCGGCCCGGGTGACGCCGGCGGCTCCGAATTTCTCGACCTCGATGCCGCCGGCGATGTTGGCCAGATGCACCGCCGTCAGATAGTCGCTGTCGGCCGCCAGACTGACCGCCAGCGTGGCCAGGACGACGTCGCCGGCGCCGGTGACGTCGTAGACGGTGCGCGGCCTGACGGGCACCAGTTGGCTCGAGTCGTCCGTCGCCAGATAGGCGCCCTCCTTGTCGAGCGTCACCACTGCCGCTTCGAGGCGCAGATCGGCACGCAGGTGTTCGGCGGCCCGGGCGGCATCGGAGGCGGTGTGGATCGCCAGGCCGCACGCTGTCGAGGCCTCGTGTCGGTTCGGGGTGAGCAAGGTGGCGCCGCTGTACCTGGCGTAGTCGCCGCCGGGCGTCGGATCGACGAGCACCTTCTTGGCCGCCTCGACGGCCAGGACGATCATCTGTTGGCACAACAGGTCCGTCAGCACACCCTTGTTGTAATCCTGGAGGCAGACGATCTCGACGTCGCTCAGACGCCGGCGATACTGGCGGAGCATCTCCTCGCCGACTTCAATCGGAACGGGATCGGCCGCTTCCCGGTCGATGCGCATCAGTTGCTGTTTGTGGCGATGCTGAGCCAGGCCGATCAGCCGCTGCTTGGTCACGGTGGGCCGGTCTGCCGTTTCGTGCAAACCCGCCACATCGGCGCCGAGATCGGTCAGCATCTGCTTGAGTCGGCGGCCCTCGGCGTCCTTGCCCACCAGCCCGATGCAGACGGGCGCAGCGCCCAGGGCGGCCAGGTCGGCGGCCACCGAGGCGGCGCCGCCGCAGCGGTATTCCGTCTCGGTCACCTTCAGCACGGGCACCGGGGCCTCGGGGCTGATTCGCACGGCGTCGCCGTAGACATAGACGTCGAGCATGAAGTCGCCTGCGACGAGGACCTTCGGCGCTCCGAGACTGCCAATCGTTTTCAGTAGCCGTTCGTACATATTGAGAAGACCGAGCATCTGCGGTTGAAACGCGATTCGTTACAAAGGAGGTATTGTACCGGCAAGGGTCCGTTCGATCAAGGCCCTTAGCGGGTCGCCGCCGGACGTAAATTGAAGCGATACCGCCAGATAGACCATTGGAACGGTTTCGCAGGTCCCGCTCAATGCGGCGGTCTTGGTCCAGTCTTTCTGTGTCGTCAGCAGCAGATCGGCACCCTGCGAACGGGCGGCCCGGTGCAGATCGGCCAGATTTTGGTCCGTATACGTATGGTGGTCGTTGTATGTCTGCGAGCCGGCCAAAACGCACCCGCAGGCCTGGACTGTCGCGAAGAAGGCCTCCGGATTGCCCAGGCCGCAGAAGGCAAAGACCTTCTTGCCCTTGAGATCTTCCAGGGGGATTTCGTCGTCGTCGCTGCGGCGGGCCCCGACCGGGGCGTGGACGGCCCGGGCGATGAGCAGGTTTGACCGAATCCGGCGAATCTGCGTCTCGATTTGCCCGAGCGTTTCTTCACAAACCTGGTCGCTGCGGGTCAACACCACGGCGTGGGCCCGCCGAAGACCGCTGACGGGCTCTCGCAGAAACCCGGCGGGCAGGAGACGCCCGTATCCGAACGGCGCCGTGGCGTCGATTGTGACGATATCGAGATCGCGCGCCAACCGGCGGTGCTGGAATCCATCGTCCATCAGAAGGACCTGGGCATCGTGGCTGCCAACCGCCTCGGCGGCGCCCGCCACGCGGTCCGGGTTGACGATCACGGGAACGCCCGGACAGGCCTGGGCCAGTTCCGCCGGCTCGTCGGTAGGGTGGGCATTGACCCTACGAGCCTTGTACCCGCGCGTCAGAATCGCCGGACGAAGCCCTTCCTCGGCCATCAGACGGGCCAGCCAGGCCACCAGGGGTGTCTTGCCCGTTCCCCCCGTGGTCAGATTCCCCACACAGATGACCGCGACGGCTGCACGGTGGCTTCTGAGGATGCGATGGTTGTACAGGCTGTTGCGGACGAGCACCGCGGCGCGGTAGCCGAGCGAGGCCACGGCCAGCAGGAATCTGGCGAGGCGCGCCCGCGCGTCGTTGCGCCGGCCCGAGACGATCGCTCTGAACTGGTCTTGATCGAACGGCATGGCCAGCAGTCTTACCCGAGACCTCCGCCGGGGTCAAGTGTCGCCCGTGCGATCCACCCCGGTCCCTATGGGGTTTCGTGGATTGGGCAGGGGTGTCCGGCGTGGGTTTTGCGTTCTCGGCCGTCGCTCGGTACAATGCCTCAGGATGGCTCTCTCAATCGATGCGATGGAATCGGCACAACGCCGGATATGACAGACAAAACGACGATTCTCGACTGCTATACCGACGAACCGGCCGGTCTGGGTGTCCCGCCGTTTGTGGGGGTCTGGCCGCGGTACGTGGCGGGTCTGTACGAATGGCAGCCGACGTACCTGACCATCGACGATCTGAGGTGGCTTCGCTACCGCGAATGCGTGCCGCAGGCTGTGATCGATCCGCCGGTCGGCAGGACGCACATCGAGGCGATGAACCACACGCGCAGTCCCGATGAGATTCGTCGCGTTCTTCACGATACCGACCCGCTCGTGGTGATTGCGGGTGTCCAGACCCCCGGCAAGTACCTCAGCGCCCGGCCCGGCACGCTGCGGGAGGTCAACAAGCTGCTGGCGTCGCTGTCGCTTCGCAAGGTGCTCACCGGTCCGGTTTTGACTGGTGGGACGCAGGTGCGCGGCGGGCTGCGGCCTCAACTGCCGCAGGCCGGCGAATACGAGGAACTGCGGCCGTTTGTCTTCGATTCCTACGAGCAGTTGCAGCCTCATGCGCTTCGGGGGGCCGGGCTGATTGCGCAGATGCCCAATAGGGCCAACCGGATCGTCGAGATCGAAACCGGCCGTGGTTGCCCGCGGGAGATCGGCTGCTCCTTCTGCACCGAGCCGCTCAAACACGCCGTGCAGTGGCGAAACGCAGACTATATCGTCGAAGAGGTTCGGACGCTGATGGGGCTGGGGGCGCGGGCCTTTCGGCTCGGCAAGCAATCCTGCATCTACAGCTATGCGTCGGGCGACCCGCAGATAATCGAGGCATTGCTTTCCCGCCTGGCCGCCCTGAAGCCGGCGGTGCTGCATCTGGACAACGCCAATCCGGCGATGGTCGACGCCCGGCGAACGGAGCTGTTCGTCAAGTATCTGACGCCGGGGAGCACTGCGGCGATGGGTGTAGAGTCCTTCGATCCTGAGGTCGCCGGTGCCAACAACCTCAATTGCACCTTCGAGATGGCCTTCGAGGCCATTCGCACCGTCAACCGAATCGGAGGGGTCCGGGGCGAAAACGGCTGCCACGCCCTGTTGCCCGGGATCAACATCCTGCTCGGTCTGGCCGGTGAGACGCCCGAAACACTGGACCGCAACTTCGCGGCGTTGAAGCGTCTTGTCGAGGAGGGTCTGCTCGTTCGGCGGATCAACATCCGCCAGGTCGTGTCCTTCCCGGGCACGGCGTTATACGAGCAGGCCGGACAGAAGTATCTGCGGATGAACCGCCGATACTACCCCGCCTGGATCGAGAAGGTGCGTCACGAGATCGACATGCCTATGCTGGAGCGGTTGTTTCCGGTTGGGACTGTGCTGAAGGACCTGTGCAGCGAGGTCCATAACGGCGGCACCACCTTCCTGCGGCAGATCGGAAGCTATCCGATCCTGGTGGCTGTTCCCGAACGGTTGGCGTTGGGGGAGCGTTTCGACGTGCGGGTCACCGGGGTGCTGCCGCGCAGTCTCACCGCCGAACGGATCTGCTGACCGGGCGCAGCCAACGATATCCACGTGGGGTCGTCACTGGAATGCTCCGGCCTGGCCGCCTCGGTTCGCGGCGGCATGTAGGTGTTGCCTGTTCGTTACGGCCAGACGCCGGCTCGGTGAAGCTGGAGCGTCAGATCACGAATGCGATCCTCTGCTTTCGTGGCCTTCTCCATCGCCTCATCGCGTTCCTTCTGGATGTCCTGCAGCGAGAGGAACTCCTTGAGTTTGGCCGCCTCCAGGTGCGTCGTCTGAAGTCTGTTGTCCAGCTCACGCAGTCTGTCGTTGGCCGCGGCGACCTGGGCGAGGAGCGCATCGCGCTCCTGCGTCAGCGTGGCCAGTTCCGAGCGCGTCTGCTCGAGGAGCTGCTCGGTCTGGGCCGCTTGCGTACGGAGCGCCGCCTGGTCCTGCCGGACCGTGGTAAGGGTGGCGGCCAGATGCGAAATGTGCCGTGTCTTGTCCGCGTTGACCACCGCCAGTTCGTCTTGCGTCATCCCGGGATTGAGGCGGGGGCCCACCATCGTCGCGATGAGTAAGACAACAACACCCGACGCCGTGGCCCACCCCTCAAACAGCGACAGCTTTTCTTCCGTTATCATATGCCTGATCCCAACCATCCGACTAAATCACCCTCCGATGCCTTCCTATCGGCCATTTTCTGTCGCGACTCCTGGATTGGGACGCCCCAAAGTGCCGCTCCATGGCCGTAGAAACAGCCTTGGGGCGTGTTTCGTTCGGTCCGAAAACACTCCAATCGCCCGTTTAGAGCCGCTATGGGCCGCTTTTTTGAGCATTTCAGGGCATCCGGGCCGTTGGCCTCGCGCGTTCCACGAGCCCGCCTTTGGGGAACTTCCATGTCTTCCTGTATACCCTATAATACCATAGTCGGTTCTGATTGACAAGTCTCTCTGAGGAGTGTTTTTGGTCGGAGAGGGGATTCTCGCTCACGCCCAGCGCTTTTGTGCGAGGATGCCGGCGACGATGCAAACCAGGCCGATGACGGTCGAGGGCAGGATCGTCTCGCCAAGCACCAGGGCGATGACCAGCAGCGACAGGAAGGGGACCAGGTAGATCAGGTTGACGACGTGCGCGGTGGTCGGGGCGGCCTTGAGGGCCTTGAGCCAGGCGAGGAAGGTGATCCCCATCTCGAAGAGGCCGACGTAAACGCCGCCAACGAGGCCTTGCCACGGGGCCATCGGGAGCCGGCCGGCGAGCAGCAGGGCGATGAGGATGTATCCTGTGGCGAAGGCGAAGTTTACGAAGAGCCGCACCGCCTCGTCGCAGCGGTCTTTGGCATTGAGAATCCAGAACAGGGCCCAGACGATCGTCGTGCTCAGGGCCAGGAGGACGCCGGTGCTGTTGCTGAAACGAAAGCGGAGGATGTCGGCCGGTCCAGTGGCACGCGTGGCGATGACCACGACGCCGGTGAAGCTGATGAGAATGGCCAGGATGCTGGCGAATCGGATGCGCTGGCCGAGAAGGGGGATCGACAGCAACACCAGCGTCAGCGGCCAGACGAAGTTGATCGGCTGGGCCTCCTGGGCGGGCAGCAGGGAATAGGCTTTGAACAGAACGACGTAATACAAGAACGGATTCAGGAATCCCAGGCCAGCCGACCACAGGTAGTCCTTTCGGGTGAACGCCTTGAGCAGAGCAAGCCTCTTCGTCGCGAGCAGATAGACGCCGAAGGCAACGCTCGATGTGGTCGAGGCGACGAACAGCAGCGGCAGAACGCCCACGTGACGCAGAGAGAGTTTGAACGCCGACGCCGATGTCGCCCAGAACAGAACGGCCACCATCGCATACAGATAGGCGGCGGCAGGGGATCGTCTCTCGTCGCTCATGGCCCGACCAGTTCGACAAGCCGGTCTTTGGCCTGCCACGTGCAGTCGATCAGCTCGCGGCCGAACGGCGGTTCCTCGTTCTTCCAGACCCATCGCAGCAGGCGGTCGAGGCCGACTCGGTCGAGCCGTTGCCAGTCCATTCCGTGGAATTCACTGGGGACGTCGTACTGAGCTGCATTGTCCAGAAGCATGGCGACGCCCGCCAGTGCGCCCGTGGCCATGTTGTCCGGTCGGATGTGGTATTCGAACGCCAGGGACATGGTCCCGAAAATGCGGTCGGTGGCGCCGAGCTTGCGAAGGATATCGCGGGCGGCGCGCGTCGTGGTGTCGGCCAGAAACGGATTGGTGATTCGCCCGAGCAGATCGTCGGCGTATCGCTGATAGCCGGCCTCGGTGAACAGCTTGTCGCCAAGCGACGCATACCTGGCGATCAGAGCGCCGCCGGACTCTGCAATGAAGGCCCGACGAGCCGTCTGCATGATGGCCTTGTCATCGCCCAGTTCCGTCATTGCGCCGCAGCCCTTCAGCGCGCCCAGGAAGCCCAGCAGTGCGTGGATGGCGTTGTGGCCGTAGAGCTTGGCCTCTTCGAAGGGCAGCAGATCGTCCTTCTCGACGAACACGTCGATGCCGGGTCGGAAACCTGGAATGGTGGTCCGGCTGACGAGAATGTGGCTGAACTCCTCGACGAGGAACGCCCGGTCGATCCCCGGGACGATGGGCGTCAGGTTCAGCGCGGCAATCTCGGCCGGATCGGTCACTACCCGGCTCATCTTGCCGATCACCGTGTTGAGAAATTGCACCCGCTTCGGCAATGAACCGCTCAGACGCTCTGCGACGGCGTTCTGCAGGATCTCGGCGGCGTGGTTGTTGTTTTCCGCCGCGTAGACGATGGCGGGTTCTTCTCCTCTGCGGGCCAGGCCGTCGGCGATCATCGCGGCGACACTGTTGGTGCCACTCGAGGTGAAGAAATTCACCGACGGCAGGCAGGTGCAGATCTCCGTCGCCTGAGCCATCGCGGCGCGAAGGGCCTCGTTGTCTTTCGTATCCGTCGGGTCGAACAGTTCGACGTTGTCGATTCGTTGTGTTTCGATTCGGTCGGCCCGAGCAACGTTGACGTGGTACGTTCCACGATTGGCCCGAACGGCGTGGACCAGGGCTCGATCAATTTCTGCAACGGCGATCCGCGAGAATCGGCCGCTCTGAAAGGCCTCCTTGGCGAACAGGCCGCTCTGGATCGGCCCGAATCCGAAACCCACGAGAATGTGATCGGTCATCTTACTGCCCGGCTGTCTTGAGGAAGGCGTTGATGTCCGCGTCTTTTGTGAGCACGCGGATTTCCAAGTCGTAGGTCCGGCTCCTGCCGGGGGCCAGATGGATCAGCTTCTTCTGCTTGCGGGCGGCACTTTGACCGATCGGGAAATTCGTGCCCGGCTCCAGCCCGGTGACGTACTCGCCCGGGCCCCAGTGCTGCCAGTTGGCCATGCAGGGGAACTGCGTCTTCTTGTAGCGAGTCGCCACCGCCAGGCCGAGCTTCTTGTTGTGCAGGCCGATGGTGCACAGGCCGCTCTTGTCGGCGGCCACGTCGATGAACCCGCAGGCCTCGCCGCCGCCGCGATGGGCTTCCAGCGGCTTGCGGCACACGCGGAAATCGTTCTGGTCGTTGAAGATCGCGTTGTCCATATCCATGCCGCGCGACCGCCACGCGCCTTTCCAGACGATCTGCGTGCCCTCGTCGACCAGGGGCCAGCCGTAGTTGCAGTGGTACAGCAGCATGTGCGGCGTCGGCGTATTGCCCATGTTTGTCACCACGTCGTGGATACGGATCGCGGGCTGGCCCAGCGTGCTGGAGATGGTCCGTCGCAGTTGCAGGGTCGGGCCGAAGACGCGGTATTCCTTCACCACCGCTGTGATGCTCATGTCGAGCTTGCCGGTTCGCAGGTCAGGCTGGACGACCGATTCGATCTCGGCCGGGGTGTTGCTGATCCGCCCGTGCAGACCGCGCCGGCCCGATTCATCGTCCTCCGGCCCCCCGACGTGGCTTAGGCCGCAGGTCGTCAGCAGGCCACCGCCGAACGGCCAGAGCCATTCGATGCCTTCGTTGGCGTCCGGGCGCGGGGCGGTCACGCCGGCGTGGCTGAGCCAGGCGAGGCTGTGCTGGTTGTGGAACGCGTCCACGATGTCCAGCGCCCGATCGATCACCACCTTGTATCGCAGCCCGGCTCCCGTATTGATCCACGCGATTCGCGTGCCTTTGCCCAGTCCGTTGTCCAGAACGCTGGTCTCGATCCCGCCCACCTGCGCGGGATTGCCCACTCTGTCCTGCCAGTCGAACGACGTCTTCTTCTGTGCCATCTCAATTCACTCCCAATCAATTCAGCGCCTGTCGCAGGGCTTCGAAGCTGTCGAAATTCTTGTCGGTTTGCAGGACGCGGAGCATCTTGTCATATGATTTGATGTTGGCGTAGCGGTCGTCGAGTGGGGCCTTGATGAACAGCGACGCGAAGAGGTTGCCCACCTGTACGGCCTGGGCAAAATCGATGTCGCCGGCCCGAAATGCGTCGAGGTTTTTCGCAAGATAGGTAATCAGCCCGGCTCGGAACGAATCGCCGGCGCCGACGAGGTCGATGACCTCGCCGCTGAGGAACCGCGACGTGATCTTGGTCGGTCCGTCGGTTCGGCCGTCGGGGCAGTGGTGCACTTCATAGGCGCCGTTGCTGACGGTTACGCCGAAGAGGCGCGTTCGCCCGTCATTGTGCCAGTATCTCTTCGTGAGGAACTCGAGGAAATGGGTGTTATTGCGGCTCTCGTCAAACTGGGTCCATTTGCGCGGCTCGCCCAGTGTGTTCTCGATCAGCTTCGCCTCGTCCGAGGAGGTGAAAAACACGTCCAGCTCCGGCAGGAGCGGTTCGAGCAGGCGATACTCGGTGACGGGCCTGCCTTCGGCGATCAGTCGATGCGGGTCGCCCGTTAGCGTGTGGCTGTCGGCGATGGTCAGCGCACCTCGGCTGCGACACCAGCGGATGAACTCGGCCAGGTCACGACCTTCGTTGGCGTCGCCCCGGTCGGACAGGCCCGAATACATGTAGTAGACCACGCGAGGTTCGAGCCGTTCGACAGCCTTCTGGAAGATCGCAAAGTCGAAGTCGTTGTTGGCGTTGGGGAAGTAGGCGATGCCGCCCCGGTCGTCGCCCTTGGGGTTGTGGATGAACGTCGTCCCCGTCGGCAGGCTGGGATGGATGTGTGTGGCCGACATATCGACGTCGTTGGCGACGAGGGTGTCGTGGAAGAATCGGCCCTGCGCGTCGAGCCCGTCGTAGTGGCCTTTGCCGAGGTTGACGCCGACGGCGACCTTCAGGCCGGTCCGAGCAATCAGCGGGGCGGTGTTGCCCGGCCCGCCCGCGGTGGCGCTGCCTTCGTCAATCCACTGCTTGATCTGCTCCTGGGAGTAGTCGGGCATGTCCTCGGTCTCGCACTTGGCCAGGCCGCCTTTGCCCACGAGCCGGTCGGCGAATTCGAAATCGGCCCGGCGCAGGTCCGCGACCGCCGTGTTAAGGATCAGAACGTCCACAGCCATCAATGGTATCTCCTTCTGCTGTCTGGCCTCAGTGCATCTCGGCTTCGCATGTGCCGATGGCGGGCCGGTAGAAATTGAATTGCACGTTCGGGTGGTTGGCCAGCAGCGACATGGGCACGGCGCTGTCGGGGAGCTTCCTGGCGATCATCAGCGTGGTCAGGCGCATCCCGAACGGGTTGTCGTGCGTGCCCGCCTGCCAGATCGAGACCTTCTCGGCCTTCCACGTCTGGACGGGGCCCACGGTGATCGCCTGGGTTGGGACGCTCGTTACGACCCCGCCGCCGCTCGTGCGTGCGTTCTGCATCACGGTCACCGGATGCAGATCCACGATGCGGGTGGTCAGTTGCCGGTACTCCTGTGGTGTCGGCGGGCGGTCTTCGTACGGGCCTTGCCTGCGAACGGGATCGTTGAAGGCCCAGTGCTTGATGTCGCCCTGGCCGCCCTGCATGACGGCGCATCGGATGCCGTCCCAGCTCTGGATATACGCCGAGGTATCAGCCTTGGGAAAGTGCAGGTTGGTCTCGGGCATCTTCAGTTCGGGCCGGATCCGATTGAAGCACAGCTCCTTGTCCGCCTTGGCAAATGACAGCGGATGCGTTTCGGGTACCTCGGAACCGTTCATGTACCACTCGTCCATGCCCCAAAAGTGTGCGTCGCGGAGTTTCAGTCGCAGCTCATTGACGAGCCTTGCGACAAGCGGCAACTGCTCCGTCGGTCCGATCGGTCCACAGACGCCGACGGGATTGTCCGGCGTCGCCTGTTTCCAGGCGGTGACGTATTCGAGGGCCTCGGCCAGGTAGAAGTCTTCGAGTGTCTCGTAGAAGACGACCCGAAATCCTTCCCGGCTCAGGCCCGCCATGTCTTTGGCGGTGAGCCTGGCGGCGTCGTTGAGGATCGCGTTGTCGAGCGTCGTGTAGTCCCACCAGTCCGGGGCCAGGAGGCTTTGTTTTCTGCCCATGATCGTTCCCCTATCGTGTGTGAACCAGATCGCCCAGCTCGGCCTTGAGGAGGTTGTCCTGGGGATACGCGTGCCCCAGGTGCTGGCGGAACCCCTCGGCGAACTCGACGCCGATGTCGGCGCCGCGCTTACGGCCGAGCTTCTTCATCTGGTCGGTGTACTCGTCGATGCCGTGATGGGCCAGCAGCCAGTTTCGCTGGCTCTCGTGGCAAGCGAGCATTCTCGCCTTGATATCGATGACGCCGCTCGTGTCCACGGTCGTACCCGGCGTGACCTCGACGCCGAACTTGTCCTTGCCTTCAACCGGATCGGCGTAATAGAGATGGGGGATCGGCTCGAAGGGCTCGGCGCCGGGCGTGTCGATGTTGACGATGCCGCAGCAGAAGCATGCCGACTGCGTCAGCTTGCTGGACATCTCGTGATCGACCATGTAGTCCGATGGACTCAGCGTGAAGACGATCTTCGGCCGGACCTTGCGTATCAGAGCGATTGCTTTGACCAGGGTCGGTCGATCGTACGTGATGAAGGCGTCGTCGCATTCGAGGCAGTGATACTGACCGTCGAGCAGGCTGGCCGCCTTGGCTGCCTCGCTCTTGCGAATCCGGCTGATTTCCTCGCGGCTGTACTCAACGGTGCCACAATCGCCCGGCGTGAATGTTGCGATGTGGACCTGCCAGCCCCGCTCGCGAAGCAGGGCCAGGGTTCCGGCGCACATAAACTCGGCGTCGTCCGGATGGGCGCCGAGACTCAAAACCACTTTGTCGTTACTCATGGTTCCTCTCGTTCAGGGTTCGGCCGGCTCACTTGCCGAGCAGGTGGTTCATGATGAGCAGGTCCAGCTCTTCGTAGTCGCGTTCGGCGATCAGGCTTTCGACGTGGCTTTCGTCGAGGCTTCGGGCCAGCTCGACCAGCCGCAGAAAGATCGTCCGGCTGTTGCTGAGGTGCTTCGTCGCGACCTTCTGCTTCTGTGTCCGCACCGCCTTGACATCGAGGCCGACGAACTCGCCTTTCTTGCCGTAGTCGTATTTGTCGAGGATGCGAACCTGGTTGAACGCCCGGCGCAGGTTGACCGAGCCGAAGCTCTTGTCCTCGTCGAACTTCAGGCCGTTCTGGTCGTTCAGGTGCACCGTGTAGAGCTTGTCGTAGGCCAGGGCAAAGCCCATCTCGTCCGACGGATCGAGGCCGGCCAGAATCGCGTGGGCGGTCTCGATGTTCACGCCGACGCGGCCGGCGTCCTTGGTCAGGTAGCCCAGCGCCATGGCATGACCCGTGGTCGGGATATAGGCCTGGTCCATCGGCTCGTTGGGTTTGGGCTCGATGGCGATCTTGATGTCCTTGTTGTAGGCGAGCATGTCGTCGATCGCCTTGACGAGGCGGTCCACCGCGACCTTGCTGTCCTTGGCCTCGCGCATGTACGTGCCTTCGCGCGCCAGCCACAGGACGATCAGATCGGTCTTGAGGGCTGCGGCGATGTCGATGGCCCGGCGGCTGCGGTCCCGTGCATATTTGCGGCACTCAGGGTCGTTGGAGGTATAGCCGCCGTCGATCGTGCGCGGGTCTTCCCACAGACGCGGCGCCACGAATTCGGCCACCAACCCTTCGTCGGCCAGCATCTTCCGCACTTCTTTTGCCTTCTTGACGATCTCCTTGGGGCCCAGTTCGTTCATCTCGGGCACGGCGTCGTCGTCGTGGAACTGCACGCCCTCGAAGCCGAGCTTCTTGAAGAGCTTGAGCTTCTTGGCGAACTTGATGGTGGTCCGGACCGTCGGGCCGAACGGATCGCCGCCTTCATGAATGTTCCACGGCCCAAACGAAAACCGATATTCTCCTGCCATCTGTTGCCTCCTTTACATTTTCAGCGGTTGCGTGTTTCTTTCCGTTTATCTGTCCGGTGCGATGGGCGTCTCACATGCGGCGCCCGGGTTGTTCATTGAGAATGGCCAATGCGTGACGGGCGTAGTGGCCGCGCATGTCACGAGCATACTCTCTCAGGATGCGCTCGCCCAGGCCGTTGTCGTCGCCGCAGCGGTAGAGCGCGCGGGCCAGGATCAGTTCCCGCAACGAGACCTCGCGGGTGGAGGTATCGACGGGACTGGCCGGGATGTTTGCCGTGACGGCATGGATGTCCGTAAAGGCGTGTCCGGTCATGCCGTCTTTGCGGAGCAGGTCGGCGAGCGCCCTGGCGGTCGATGGTTCGCGCTGGGCCTCCAGCGCCATCGCCACGGCCCGGTGGTGCGACAGGGCATGATCGGGGCCGAGCTGGGCGATCTTCTCGATGATGGGATCGAGCGCTTCCCTGCGTCCGGTGCGGCCGAGGGCCACGATCAGGCTATCCACCGGACTCATGCTCATCCCGTACTGGCCCATGCCGGTATATTTCCAGCCCTCGTCCCAGTCCCGCTGTCTGACGGCATCTGTCAGCGTCGCGGCCCCGGCTTCGTCGCCCATGATGCCCAGAATATGCGCGTAGGTGAGCTTGACGTCGTCGGAGGTCGCATTGTCGTACGCCTGCCGCAGCAGCGGCAGGGCCGCCTCGGGCTGCGCGTAGATGATCTCGATGCCCTCGAAACCGTTCGTCAGAGACGCAACGGCTCGCTCGATCCGCTCCTTGGGCAGCGGCAGCGAGTCCTTATGGTCGAGCACCTCGGCGGGCAGGTTGCCCTTGTCGACGAGATGCTGCTGGAGCGTGCGGATGTCGATGTCTCGCAGCTTGCCGCTCCCGCGGATCGCCATGACGGCGGCGAGGCCGGCGGCATACCCCTGGTTCTGAATGTCGGGCTGCATGCGGATCACGGGCATCACGTCGCGATGGGCGCTGACGCCCAGCCCCGTCACGAGGATGCCTTCGAGACCCTTGGGCAGCAGACAGCCGTAGGGGACATCGCAGGGCAACGCCTCGCGGTCGGGTGGTTTGAGCAGGAACATCGGGTGGATCGTGAAGCCGTGCGAGTCGAAGTTGCTGTTGGCGCGGACGATGGTGTCGGGGAAGGTCCGACCGAGGTAGGCGTCCGACGGGCAAAGGAAGAAGTCGCCGACAATCTGCCTTCGCTCACGGCTGTCGACGATCTGCGCGAGGTCGTAGGCGTTGTCGAACTTCCTGCGAGCGGTAAGGAACGACCGCCATGCGTCGATCGCATCGAGATCGTCGATGAACGTGAAATCCGTGTTGGTGTATCGAGCGCCCGGCTCCCAGGGGGGCAGGCCGGTTCCCTGGATGGCGATGTGCTCGGCGCTGGTGTAGATGCAGTCGGCCCCGGCGGCGGCGGCGATGCTGGCGCTGCCGGTCGCGTCGATCACCACCTTCGCCAGGACAACGCCCCGGCCCTGCGGCGTGGCGACCACCACGCCCTTGACCTGATGGCCCTCGACCCATGCGCCGCAACCGAACGCGCCGTACCAGATGTCGGCCCCGGCCTTTCGCAGCTCGCGGCGGTACCATTCGATCTTCAGTTGGCTGTCCCAGTCGCCTCCCCGTCCGCTGATTCCCTCAGCCGGGCCGCCCAGTTCGGCCAGTCCCTCGTCGATCTCCTTGGTGAAGCCCTCGCGATAGCCGTAGTAATATCGGCCGATCAGGCCCATCGTTCCGATGCCGCCCAGGCCGTGAAGGTACTCGACAACCAGCGTTCGGGCCCCTTGGCGTGCGGCGGAAATCCCCGCCGGAGCGCCGCCCGTGCCGCCCCCGACGACGACCACATCATAACGGCCCAGGATCGGGATCGCTCGCTCGGTGGCCTCCACTGCGCCGCCATGTTGGAGGTCGGGCCGCATCCAGGCAATCTCTTCCCGGACAACGCCCCGAGCCGACGGTGCCATTCGCTGGCCGGTTACGGTGGCCGTCTGGCTCATCGGCAGGGCGAGGGCCTCGACGGCAGCGGCCTGGCCGATTCGCTCGCCCACGGCGATCAGTTCCAGCGGACGCACGAGCTTCTCGGCGACCGACCGGGCCATGTCCGCGCAACCTCCCAGCACGAACAGCCGTTCGACTCGCTCGGGTCGGAACATGTTGAGGTCGGCTCGGTCGGCGCCGGGCCACGTACAGCACTCCCTCGCCTTGCCCTTCATACGGTCGGGAGGCACCTGAAACAACGTCTCCGAGCAATCCACCTGTCCGGCGCTCCAGGTCTTGTCCCGGGCGATCTGCTCGGCGTTGGCGAAGGACGCGAATGAACCGTCCTCCATCGGGATCTTCAGGGTGTACTCGATGGCCTTGTAGGTCCGCCCGTTGGCGGTGTGGACCGGTGTGGGCAGTCGGCGGGCCTCCATGTAATCATCCTGTCGCATCGTGCCGCCGACCACTGTGCGCTGGAAGGTGTGCCAGCCCGTCGCGTACGGGTCGAATGCGGCGCCGGCCATTCGCGCGATCAGGGCCCTGTCCGTGGCGTCGATGACGACTTTGGCCTTCACCGCCTGCCGGCCGGAACGGTTGCTCATCACGATTCCGGCCACGTTGCCCTTCGCATCTCGCAGCACCTCGGTGGCATAACAGCCATAGAGGAACTTGACGCCCGCGTCGAGCAGGGTATCGTCGAGGACGCGTTTGACCTGCATGGGAGTCGGCGGGACCCGGTCGGGCGAGGACCGCTTCGGGCCGGCCGGTTTTTCGATCACGATCTCTCCCAACAGGATTCGCTCGACCGCCGGGGACTTCTTGATGCTGAGCCGGACGTAACGGGCGGTGCTGTCGAGCCAGGCGGACAGCTCGATGGGCGATTCCTCAAAGGAACCCTGGCCGAGCTTGCCGTTCTTGATGGCGGCCGCCCGATTCCAGGTCTTGCCGTCCTGGCTGACGTGAATCGTGACGGAATCGACCTCGAAGTCGCCGTTGCGCTGGTAGGCCATGATACGCACGCGCCGCAGACGCTGGGCGTCGCCCAGATCGGCGGTGATGGCGGCGTTGCCGTCGTATTGAACGCTCTGCGTTGCGGCGCTGTGCCACTTGCCGTCGGTCAGAATCGATGGTGGGTCGGTGTCTTTGTGGCGAGGCGACGAGGGGATGTCCGCTTCGTAGGCAAAGGTGAGTGCGTTCTCCATCTGTCGGGCCGCTTGCGGTTCGGCGAAGAGGGCCCGGGCCAGATCCGAGCGAGGCTCCTCGCCGGGTTCCAGCCAGAGGCGATATGTCGCGCAGAGGTCTTCTCCCAGGTAGGGTCTGGGGGCGGCCAGGAAAACGCGGGCCCCGTTCTGTGCGGCGGCTGCGGCGGCCGCGACGCCTCCCGAACTGCCGCCGACCACGAGGACGTCCACGTCATAGGCCACGGGGATGCTTGTGCCTGATTCCATAACGGCCCCGAGTCGGTTATCGAACGCGGATGTCTCACTGTGTTTGCCGCCCGAATGCCAGGCCGAAGGAGAGCAACTCGCCGACAGCAGCAGAACGCCCAGAAGCAGTGAAAGCGTGGTCCGTTGGAGGTGCCATGTCATCGTCGTATCCCCAAAATCCATGCAGTTGGCGTCGTTGGGAAGCCATTATGCCCAGGTCAGGCTTGTTTTCAACTGGAATCCGACGGGGCCGGGCGCGTCGATGGCTGTCTGACCGGGGCAGAAAACGCGAAAAAGATGTAACAAAGGCGGCCCAGCGACGTCAAAGAGGAGGGGAAAGACTCCGGGCGGCGGTCCGAGAGGAGTTCAAGGTCTGTCCAAAGGACGGTTTCATCACACAGATGGACATTCGTCGAGAGGCCGTTTGGGCAGGCATATGGGCTTGCCCCGGGAGCGGATTTGGTGTAGAATGGCGGCAAGAATGTGTGGAGGTGACAGCCTGCCTACTGTCAGCCCTTTCAGAGCCGTGCGATGTATTGAGCGAGGGAAAGGTCAGATTATGAGATACCTGTCTATGGTGACTTCCGTGTTGATGGTCCTGGTGAGCGGTGCCGCGGGTGCGGCGATCCGCCACGTGCCCGGCGACTATTCCATCATCCAGGACGCGATCGACGCCAGTGACGACGGCGACACTGTGATCGTCGCGCCCGGTCTTTACTACCAGACGATCGATTTCAACGGCAAGAACATCGTCGTCACCAGCACGGACCCGAACGATCCGCGAATCGTTGGGTATACGATTCTGCACGCCCAGGGAGAGGGCAGCGTCGTGAGCTTCCAGAACGGCGAGACGTCCCGGGCGGTCCTGACGGGGTTCACCATCACCGGCGGGGTCGGTACGTTGATCTACTCCTATGTCAGTCCCGACTATTCCTACAGCTACTCCTACGGCGGTGGTATTCTGTGCATGGGGGCCTCGCCGACCATCACGCGAAACGTCATTACCAACAATGTCGCGCCCTACCTCGAGGAAGAGGGGGAGGTGAATGTCGGAGGGGCTCGCTATTACACCTACCGATACGAGTGGTCCGACGGGGGCGGGATCTACTGCTCCGGCTCGGCGACCATCACGCACAACGTGATCTACAACAATGCCGCCGAGACCGGTGGCGGGATCTACGCCGGCGGCTACGCTACGGTCACCGACAACCTCATCTACGACAACTCCGCCGTCAATGGCGGCGGCATCTATATCTACGCCGGTTCGCTCCTGAACAACACGATTGTGGGCAACGACTGCGACAAGGAGCCCGAATACGGTCTGGGCGGCAATGTCTACGCATCGTTTCAGTACGACTATACCCGGCTGACGGTCGCGAACAACATCATTGCCAGCGCCGGATCGGGCGGTGGATTGTACTGGACCTACGCGGGCGGTGACGTGATCCGCTATAACAACGTCTGGGGCAACACCCCGGTCGACTTCGTCACGCGGGACCCGCGCACGAATGAGGCGATCTATGGAGGCCAGGCCGAGTGGACCGGACGCAATGGCAACATCTCCGCCGACCCGGTCTTCCTCAGTTCCTGGAGCACGCGGTATCGTCTCGATGCCGGCTCTCCGTGCATCAGCGCCGGGGACCCGGATTTCGTCCCGCCTCCGAGCGGGACCGACCTCGACGGCGACCCGCGCGTGTACGCGATGCGTGTGGACATCGGGGCCGACGAGTACATCGGCTACGTCAAGCCGCTCGCCCACGCCGGCGCCGATCGCCACATCCTGGCCCCCGAACCGGTGGTGCTGGACGGGACGGGCAGCTACTTCTCTGATCCGCAAGGGCCCACGGCGTTTACGTGGACGCAGACGTCGGGCGCTGAAGTGACGCTGGACGACGCGGCGGCGACGCAACCGGCCTTCACGCCGCCGGCTGAAGGATGGTACACATTCTCACTGGTCGTCGCCGACGGCCAGTACGCCAGCGCCCCCGATACGGTGCTGGTCGTGGTGGGCAACGAGCGTCCCGTGGCGAACGCCGGGCCGGACAAGCTGTGGGCAATGCCGGGAGGGATTCGTCTGGACGGCGCCCGGTCGCAGGATACGGACCCGCCGGATGAGCTGACCTACACGTGGACGCAAGTCGAAGGGCCGCCGGTCGAACTGTTTCTGGCCGATTCGTCAACGCCCTACTTTCTCTGCCAGCAGGCTGGCGTTTTTCGCTTCGAGCTGGTCGTCAACGATGGCTTCATCGACAGCGAGCCGGATGTCGTAAAGATTGAGGCGGCGCCCTTCACCGTGAACGCCGTGCCGTTCACAATCGCACAGGATTCGGGTGGATACTTCTTCTATCCCGCCGTATCCGGGACCCATGTGGCCTACGTCGGCAGCGAAGACTACAACCCTTCTCAATGGGAGATCTTCTGTGCCGATACGCAGACGGGCATCTTCCGCACGTTCAGGGCCGGGACAGTGAACACCAAGCCGAAGATCGACGGTAGTCTCGTCGTCTGGATCAGCGGCAACGGGTCGTACTACAATCCCATCTGCACGAGTGTGTATCTCGCAGACACGGCTACGGGCGACAGCATGCCCCTTCGGCGGGGCACGCAGACCGAGTCCTACGGCTATCCCGCCATCTCCGGCAGCAAGGTTGTCTGGCTGCGGCATCGCGACGTGGAGACGTCAAACCAGACGCGCTATGCCGAAGCGGTGTACGACATCTGCGGCGCCGACGTCACGGACCGCGCCCATCCGGTGTACTTCACCATTGCCGAAGAGGTCGGGCACGGCGTGCCATACCCCTACGACAACTACACCGAGGCGCATGAGGGATTCGTCGATATCTGCGGTGATATCGTCGTATGGGAGGCCGACGGCGACATCTACGGCGCCGACATCTCCGATCTGAGCGACATCAGGATCTTCCCGATCTGCACGGCGCCCGAGCGGCAGTACGATCCCTCGGTCTCCGGGAACCTGGTCGTGTGGACCGACGAGCGCAACGATATCGGCGACATCTACGGCGCCGATGTCTCGGACCCGGAAGATGTTCGCGAATTCGAGGTCTGGGTCGGCGGCGGCTGGCAGTTGCAGGCGGAGGTCGACGGCTCGACGATCGTTTATCTGGAGGGCGACAACTGGAGTGGCAACATCCGGACCTGCTGTGTGACGCGAGAGTACGGCATCGTACAATTCAACCTCCCGAGTTACCCGTGGGGCGGGGGCCCCGATGTCAGCGGTTCGACGCTCTCGTGGGCCCAGAACTATGGAATATCCGGCGTTCGTCTCGATTTCGGCTACGCCTTGCAGGATGGGCCGATCGAGAACGCCACGTCGGGCGGCCGCCATGACTACATTCAACATGCGATCGCCGCGGCCGAGGACGGTGACGTGATTCTCATCGAGCCGGGACTGTACAAGGAGAAACTCCGCTTTGCCGGCAAGAGCGTGACGCTGACGTCCGTTGCTCCGGAGGACCCTGCCGTTCGGGCGGCAACCGTCCTGGCGGGCCCTGGTCCGGTCGTGACGTTCGCCGACGGCGAGACCGCCGAAAGCGTGCTCACGGGTTTCACCGTCGCCGGTGGCAGCTACGGCCTGCTCTGCAACGGGTCGAAACCGACGATCCGCTACTGCGACGTGCTCGACAACACCTCCGCGGGCATCAAGGTCTGGGGCGGTGGTGCGCCGTTTGTCAGCCGCTGTGATATCCTGGCCAATCACGTCGGCGTCGAGATGTGGGCCGACGTCTCCGGCCGGCGGATCCAACGCAATTACGGCACGTTCGCGAACTGCGTCATCGCCGGAAATCGCGCCGGCGGCGTCTCCAGCGGGTATCCGGTCATCGAGAACTGCACGATTGCCGACAACCTGGGGTATGGTCTCTCGTGTGTGGCCCCGACCTTGACGAACTCGATCGTCTACTTCAATGCCGATGGCGCGAACCTGGAGGTTCGCCAGGAGGCGACGGTCAGCTATTGCAACATCCAAGGCGGCTGGCCCGGCGAGGGCAATATTGACGTCGATCCGGTGTTCGTCGCACGCGGCCAGTGGCTGGACGACGGGCTCTGGAGTCCCGGCGACTACCACCTCAAGAGCCAGGGCTGGTCCTGGGATGTGTCCCAAGGTCTCTGGTCGTGGGACGATGCGACCAGCCCGTGCATCGACGCCGCAGACCCGAGTTGGCCGCTGGGCGACGAGCCGCTGTGTGAGGCGGGCGATCCGCTGGCCGAGCGGGCGGCCGGTAATGCGCGGATCAACATGGGCGCCTACGGCGGCACCGAGCAGGCCTCCCTGGCCCCTCATGGTGCACCATAGTCGGCCGGATCGCAGGCGGCTCTTGACATCCGCCGTTTCCCGCATAAAATGGGCGGCGATGGCTGACGGACGCGTACCAAGAAAACGCAAGAAGAAGTCCCACCCGGTCCTGGATTGGCTGCTGTACGTGGCCGTTCGGGTCCTGGTGATCTTTCTATACCTGTTTGATGTCGAGACGAATCTGCGGTTTGCCTGCTTCCTCGGAAGGCTTCTCTGGAAGCACTATCATCGGGGTAGGCAGCGGGCCTTGGAGAACCTCCGCGCCAGCTTCCCGGACAAGTCCGAGGCATGGATCTGGCAAACGGGGCGGCGGAGCTTCGAGCAGATCGTCATGCTGACGATCGACGTGTTGTTCACGCCCCGGCTGGTGAAGAAGTACAACTGGCGGGAGTACTCGCGATACAAGAACGCCGAGCATGCCAAGTGGCTCATGCAGGAGCGCAAGGGCCTGCTGATGGTCACGGGGCACTACAGCAACTTCGAGATTACCGGCTATCTGATGGGTCTGTTCGGCTTCGATCTGTACAGCATCGCCCGGCCGCTCGACAACAGGTACCTCAACCGATTTCTCTACGGTGTCCGCGAGCGTCGTGGCCAGAAGATCATCGACAAGAAAGGCGCCGCCGAACTGATGCCGCAGATTGTGGCCCAGGGCAGCACGCTCGGGTTCATTGCCGATCAGGATGCCGGCAGGAAGGGCGTCTTCGTCGATTTCTTCGGGCGAAAGGCCAGCACCTATAAGAGTATCGGCCTGGTGGCCCTGACCTACAATCTGCCGATCGTGGTCGGCTACAGCCGTCGCGTCGAGAATCGGTTCTTCTTCGAGATCGGCGTTCAGCGGATCATCTTCCCCCACGAGTGGGCGGACAAGGACGACCCGCTCAAATGGGTTACCAGCGAATACACGAAGGCCATCGAGGCGTTCGTACGCGAGGACCCCACGCAGTACTGGTGGCTGCACCGCCGATGGAAGACGCGGCCGAAGGAAGAACGTCTTCGGGACGCCGAAGCTGCCGTTGCGCCGGGCGGCCGGGAGTGCGACATTCGGGTGGCGGCGCTGGAAACACACTCGGCGGCGCATTCGGCATCCGGCGCCGCCTATTAGCCACCACACCGCTTGGTGATTTCAATCGTTCGTCGATCCCGGGGTAGGGATCGTGGCATGCCAGTTGTCCGGATCGTCCCCGTATTGCGATGGGAACATGCGGTTCAACGACAAGCCGGCGCCGTCCGCCTCCGCCGGCCACCGGTCCACGCGGTCGGGGGAGTTCTCCGGGTGCGTCCCGTCGCTGTAGTGAATGGAATCGACCTCGACCCAGTATCGCGCGCCGGCGTTGTCCACATCTCCGGGTTTGAGAAGGCGAATCCTCTCGCCGCTGTTGGACAATCGGCCGGAACCCCATGAGAAGACCTGTATGTGCGCCGGAACCCCGTATGTGTGGCGGACCATCGCTCCGTTTCTGGCCAGCAGGATGTGTTCGCCTGCGTCGAGCGTTACCGGGGGCTCGCGGGGAAACACCAGATCGATCCCGCCGTCGTCCGTGAAACGCCAAGGCTCCATGGCCCGGAAGTCGAACAGGGTGACGGGGCCGGCCGAGACGTTCATCAGTTCGATGTACTCGGTATCGGTGTCGCCGGGGGGATGGTACATGATCTCGTTGATGACCACGGGGCCGACCAGAGGGCTGGCGTTGGCCTGACCCGGCGTCGGCTCGCTCATCAGGACAAATGCGTACGTCCCCATGCTGGTCATGTGCCGGCCGAATGAGACCCACGTCTCCGAGGCGCCGAACCGCTCAACCACGAGACAATCGGGAAACCGCGTATCGGCGCCGGAATAGAGATAGAGCGATTCGCCGTTCTCACTGAGTGCGAAGGGGCTGTGCGTCCCGGGGCAGTCGGGGTTTCCGAACTGTGTATCCTCGTGAAATACGATGTACCCGTTCGGTTCGACCACGGTGCCGTCTTCGATGCGGAACTCGTAGAGATCGTGCTCGTTATCGCTGAGAAACCACCCGCCGATGTCAACGGGGATGCTGCTGACGTTGTGCAGTTCGATCCAGTCGGGCGAGATGTCGTGAGAATGGGCCAGCAGCTCATTGATCACGATGGGGCATCCCGTCCGGCGCCAGTGGTTGGCCAGCACCGCCAGGTCGGTCGCGTCGGCCGTGGCGTAGTGGTTCGGGTCATCGATCTGGTTCGGGTCATCGATCTGGTTCGGGTCGTCGATCTGGTTCGGGTCATTGAGCCAGTGGCTTGCGAGCAGGCCGAGATCGAGCCAGTCCACCCGGCAGTCCCCGTTCCAGTCGCCCGGCGGACAGACGGCCTCCGCCGGCCCCATCAGGAGTGCGACCAACACGATCAGGGCTGTATGGATGCGCCACAGCGGCCTCATTGCACCCTCTCTCCCGGACATTGCATACCTGTCGTCGAACGGTTGCGGTTGTATTGCCTGCCCCCATTCTGAGCGTAGAACAATCCTTGACGCACTCATTCTATCATAAAGCCCCACTTGCGTCAATGGCTGTGGCGGACGCGGCCACCCGTTTATTGCGGGAGTGGAGAGGGACTGTCTGTAGTGTGCCCGTGAGGGCATACCTGTTCCGGCAAAGGCAACGCCTCATCCCGATGGCCATCGGGATCACTACGAACCAGACCCTGACCCCAACCCGAAACGGGTAACCGCGTCCTGTGGCTCCGGTTGACAATCGTGGGAGTCGATGCGTATGGTATGGGCGATGGCGATGTCCTGCGAGTGACTTCAACGATGAGATGGGATGATGCGTCCACGGATTCTTCTGGTCAATCCGCCGATCTACGACTTTGCGGCCTACGACTTCTGGTTGCGGCCCTATGGCCTGCTCGGCGTGGCCGGGCAACTGCGAGGCAAGGCCGATTTCGCGTTCTTCGACTATCTCGATCGACCGTTTCCTTCCCTGGACGAATCGGACCGCTGGGGCCGAGGTCGGTTCGGGTCCGAACGCGTGAACAAGCCCGCTTGTTTTGATGCCATCCCACGATATTTCCATCGGTTTGGCCTGCCGCGAGACAGCTTCCGGGCGTTCCTCGCCGGGCACGATGCCTTCGATTGCGTGCTGATCCAGACGATGATGAGCTACTGGTATCCGGGCGTTCAGGAGGTCATCGAGGACGTTCGTCAGGCCTTTCCCACCGCAAGGATCGTGTTGGGCGGAAACTACGTCACGATCTGCACCGAACACGCCAGGGGCCTGGATGCCGATCTCTGCATCCCTGGGACAGACCTCGACCCCCTGTGGCACTTCCTCCGACTCGAGCCCGACACCGAGCAGACGGGGCTGTGGGAGATATACGAAAGCCTGGCCGTGGGCGCCCTGAAGCTCAGCGACGGCTGCCCGTTTCACTGCACCTATTGCTCGGTCCCGAGCGTCTATGGGCGATTCGCTTCCCGGCCTTTGGAGCGGTCGCTGGCCGAGCTCGAGTTGCTGGTTTCGCTCGGAGTGTGCGATGTGGCGTTCTATGACGACGCGCTGCTCTTCAAGGCCGAGATGGTCCTGATGCCCTTTCTGGAAGAGGTCCTCGGTCGGGATATTCGCGTGCATTTCCACACGCCCAACGCCCTGAACGCGCGCTTCATCCGGGCGGATCTGGCCGGGCTGATGGTCCGGGCGGGATTCAGGACGTTCTACCTGGGCTTCGAGAGCCGCTCGCCGCAGTGGCAGCAGGGCACCGGGGGTAAGGTACACTGTGATGAACTGGTCGAGGCCGTTCGCCATCTTGTCGCGGCCGGCGCCGATCCGGGCGAGATCACCGCCTATCAGATCGTGGGCCATCCGAACAGCGATCTCCAGGAGTTGGAAGCCTCGATGCACTTCGTTCACAGTCTGGGCATCCGCGGCATGCTCGCGGATTTCTCGCCGATCCCCGGCACCCCGGACGGCGAGGCCTGCCGAGCGTGGGTGAATCTCGATGAACCCCTGATGCACAACAAGACCGCCTTCCCCATCCTCCGTCTCGGTTTCGACGAGGTGAATCGCCTCAAGGACCTCCAGAGGCAGTTGAATCGAACCCTCTGACTCAGTGCACAGGTATGCGCCTTCGCCGCGGCGTTTGATTTGCGGGCTTTCGGGCTGTATAGTGGGCGGATGAACGATCCGCGAACTGTACATATCAAGAGCTTCGGCTGCCAGATGAACAAGCTGGACACCGCTTTGGTGTCCTCGGCGCTGAGAGAGGCCGGTTTTGTCCTGACCGACAGCGTGAAGGACGCCGACGTGGTGGTGATCAACACCTGCTCGGTCCGCGAGCACGCCGAGGCGAGGGTGCTGTCGCATCTGGGGCATCTCAAGCACCTCAAGAAGCACCGGCCGGGCATGGTTGTCGCCGTCATCGGATGCATGGCCCAGCGGCTGGGCGACGCGTTGCTCGAACACGATGCGGTGAATGTCGTCTGTGGCCCCGGCCAGATCCGTCAACTCGTGCGTCTGCTCGAAGACGCTCTCTCACAGAACGTCAAGCGTCTGGTGGTTGCCGAGGCGATTCGCGACCGGATGGATTCGTCGTCGGATGCCTTGGAACAATTCGAATCCTCATATGGGCACCAGAGCGACGCAGACGGCGGGCCGCCCGGTCAGGCCTTCGTGCGTGTCATGCGTGGCTGCGACAACTTCTGCACCTACTGCATCGTTCCGTATGTGCGCGGCCCGGAGCAGTGCCGTCCGCCCGAACGGGTCCTCAACCAGGTCAGAAAGCTGGCGGACAAAGGGGTCCGGCAGGTGACGCTGCTGGGCCAGACGGTGAACGCCTATCGCCACCGCGACGGCCACAGGACCTATTCTCTGGCCGACCTGCTCGGCATGGTCGCCGAGGTGGAGGGGATCGAGTGGATTCGCTTCGTGACGAGCTATCCATCGGAGGAGTTCTACGACGATATTCTACACGCCATGGCGTCGTCGCCTAAGGTTTGCCACTATCTGCACATGCCGGCCCAGAGCGGCTCGGACCGCGTCCTGCGGGCGATGAATCGCCACTACACGGCCGAACAATACCTGGAACTGCTCGCTCGCGCGCGGCGGATCGTCCCGGACCTCGCGATCGCGGGGGACTTCATCGTCGGCTTTCCCGGCGAGACGGAGGACGACTTCCGGGCGACCGTGGATCTCGTCCGGCAGGCACGATACCGAAATTGCTTCGTCTTCAAGTACTCACCTCGACCCGGCACGACGGCCGACAAGCGGCATCAGGACAGTGTGCCCGACGAGGTCAAGCAGCGGCGCAACGTTGAACTCCTGGCCGTCCAGGAGGCGATCAGCGAGCAGTTGAGCAGCGAGTTCCTGGGGCGTACGGTGACAGTTCTCGTCGAAGGCCTCAGCAAGAAGGCTCGCGTCAATCCGCTGGATTCTCAGAGCCATCCCCAACTGGTAGGCCGGACCGCGACGGATTCCATCGTTGTCTTCAACGGCAGTCCGTCTCTGGCGGGCCGATTCGTTGACGTTCGCATCACGGCAACGTCACCGCTGACGCTCTTCGGCGATCTGGTCGTCGGATAGCGATGCGTTGCGTTCGGCTTGTTGACGCAGATATTCGTCGCGTCGCTGCTCCTGCCTCTGCCTGAGGGCCTCTACGTCCTGCATCGACATGGGCTGCGTCTGCACCTCGATCTCAGGCACGGGCCCGGCCTGGGCCAGAGCGTCCTGGACCAGTTGTGTGTATTCGGCGTGCATGGTCAGCAAGTCGTCCATCGGCGCCGTCAGAGAGGCCGCGAAGTCGAAGGACGGCAACTCCGGGGTCGGCTGGGCCAGCAGGAACAGGGCGGCCGCATAGGAGCGAAAGCGAAGTCCCCATGACTTCGGGATGTAATGGCGCGTGACCAGACCTCCGAAGACGCTCATGTCCGTGGCCTCCGGCGTGTCGGCGAAGGGCCAGGACAGCCAACCCTGGGCCAGCCGCCTCGACGCCTCGATCTCGGCGCCGATCCAGCGACCCTGTTCGTCTTCGGTCAAATGCGGGCGACCTTTGGGGCCGCCTCCGCCATACCAGCCGTACTCGCCGAGGACGACGGGCTTGCCGACGTGACAGTAGGCCAGCATGGTCTGAAGGTAGGCGAGATTGCGGTCCCAGTTGGCCCTGGAGCCGAACGGCCGGCCCATGACCGGATAGAAGTGAATCGATATGAAGTCGAGCCACTGGGCCTGCCGGCGGGGGTTGAACGCAGAGTAGAGGTGTGGGTCGCCCGGCCGAACCATCGGGAAAGACCACTGGATGTAACCGATGGTGATCGGGTGCGTCGGGTCCGCTTCCCGCAGCGCGCGAACCTGGCGTTGCACCCACTGGTCGGCCAGATGCTCGCGGAACAACTGCCAGTCGTGAAGACGCGGGTTGCCCATCTCAGCGACGTCCCTGGCCGGTCGAATGCTCCCGAGCGTTTCGTCGGTCGCCAGTTCCCCGCCCCACGCGGCCTTCAGGGCTTCCTGACTGGCGTACTTGGATTGCAGCCAGGTGTTCCACATCGGTTCCCACGAGTCGATATGCCAGGGCATCTCGGGCTCGTTGAGCAGATCCCACGCCAGGATGGCCGGTTCGCCCCGGTATCGCCGGCCCAGGACCGTCCAGAACGTTTCGAGTGCTCGCAACGCCTCGGGCCCGGCGAAGCGGTCGGGCTTCCAATAGGGCGGCTGGCCTTCCCAGTGATCCGGCCCCGTGAGGATCAGCCGCACCCCGGTTTTGCGGGCGATCCGAACCAGCCGGTCGAGTTTCTTCAGCGATTTCTCGTCGATTGTATCGGCATCAGGCTGAAAAGTGGCAGCCGCCAGGAAGACCCGCGCGCAGTTGACGCCGAGATCGCGCATCACCTGGAAGTGCTGGGCGACTTTTTTCGGGTCAAACTGCTGCCACACCTGCGGGGGCCATCCCGTGTTCGGATCGTAGTAATTCGTGCCGAAGGGCACGAAGGGCAGGTCGGTTCCGCTGTCTACGAGGCCCTGTCCGTCGGGGGTAGTGGCAATCAGCGCCATCTTCGGGCCGGATGAGCATCCCGTCAGAGTGGCCAGCAGGAGGATGAACCCGCTGCATACCAGAACTTGAAGCGTTTGCCCGCACGGGCCTCGCGATGCGTCTTCCATCTTGCTATTCTCCACTGTCGGCGGATCTGCGACGGCTGTCCGACCCCTAATAGGCGCTCCACATGTACAGGACCTGGGGCGTGCTCAGCTCATAGAGCGTCGTGCGGTCGAGCTTGAACGAACTGCTGCTCTCGACGCTCAGCATGTCCATGACGCTGAAGGGCTTGCGGTATTCGACTACCTGGGCGTCCTGGATTCCCGCCAGAGACAGGACGGCCTCCACCGCGTCGTCCAGATAGCCGATCTCGTCGATGAGTTTCTCGTCGAGCGCTTTGGGCGCAACGTAAATGCTGCCGTCGGCGAGGTTCCGCACCTGGTCGGGCGGCAGAATCGATGCACGTCCGGCCTGGACGATCTCGATGAACCGCTCGTACGCCGGGTTCAGCAGACGTTCCTGGATATAGTCCAGTTCCTCCTGCTTCGGCTCGCGGAAGCTGCTGGGCCAGTCCTTCTTCGCCCCTTTGGCCAGATAGACCGGCTGGATTCCGAGCTTGTTCTCCAGCAGTTCCTGGAATACGAAATAGCTCATCACCACGCCGATCGAGCCGGTGATCGCCGTAGGCTCGGCGACAATCCGGTCGCAGGCCACCGAGGCATAATACCCCCCGGAAGCGGCCATGCCCTGCATGAAGGCTACCGCCGGCTGGCCGGTCTCCCGGCGATAAGCGAGGATGTCCTGATAGATCCGATCGCTGCCCGAGATTGTTCCGCCGGGCGAGTTGATACCCACGATGACCGCGCGCACGTTGCGGTCCTCGCGGGCCGTCTGAAGTTGGCGGTAGACGTAGTCGGCCTGGTCGTCGCCGATGACGCCGTCGATGTGGACGAGCACGATCTTGTCGGTGCGCGGGCCTTCGCGGACCACGGCCTCCTCGTAAAACCGGGTCCGGCCCGTGGCGACAAAGGCGACCAGCCCGATCAGCAGCAGAAACAGCGCGACGTTGGCCAGAAACGACAGGCCAAACACGAGCCCCCAGAAGATTCGCGAAATGCTCGACCGTTTCTTGGGTTTGGGGTAGGGCGCGTACGCCTGCGGCGGATACGGTGGATGAGGCGGACCCGATGGTGGCTTGGGCCCTCCCTGTCCCGGCAGAAACGACGACTCCAGATAATCACTGTCTTGATCGAAACCCATCGGCAACTCCTTGAAAAGGTTGCCGCCAGTATAATCGCCTCTGTCGCCACCGTCAATTTGCGTTGGGCCAATGGAATGATGGAATTGTGGAGCGATCCAGTTCGTTCATCCGGCATTTCCCGATTCGAGCATGTCAGCCGTTGCAAAAGTCTCGTCGGTATGCTGTAATCGGAATCGGTTGGCGGACGCATCTTGTCGTCGTCTACCCACGACATCGCGGGGCTGGCCTGGCAGCGGTTGAGTTGAGGGCAGGTCGGCCTCGCGTCCTTCTATGCGACCGTCTACCTTGTGACAGCCTCAGTCGGCGTTCAGGCGATACGGATACATGGAATTGCCGACTTCGCGCGCTTTGGCGACGATCTCGGGGTACGGCGTATCGCAAATGTCGATGAAGCCGATCTGGTAGTTCTCGCCGTCGCCGCGCCCGGTCGTCGCCTGGTCCTTGTACTGGAACCAGTGCGTGCCCACAACAGACGGATTGCGCAGGGCGCTGCGGACGTAGGTGGCATAGGTGTCGGCACGGTGCTGCTGGCTGTCCGTCGATCGCAGGCCGGTGTGGAACATCCCGCGATCGAGCGCCCCGAAATGGAACTCGCCGATGATCAGCGGCATGTCGATCCCATCCGGCAGCTTCAGATCCTCGACGCTGTACGTGTAGCGGTTGTAGCTGACGATGTCGCAGAAGTCCGCCGCCGCCCGTGCGGCGATATCGTTGACCCACGCGAACCGGCAGCCCAGGTAGAGGTGGTGGGGGGCGAGCTTCCTCAGTTCATCGCGAATCGTCTCGAAATACGTCCGGGCCGTCTTGTCGTAGAATGCGTGGAGGTCGGCGAGGGCCTTCTGCCTGTCCGGCGCGGTCTGGCTCCGGAGCAGCGCTTCCCACGAGGCATGATCGGTGCCCCAGACCTCGTTGAGTTTGGCGATCGTTTCGTATTTGGTCTTGAGGTCCTCGATGAAGACCTTCTTGGCCGGCTGATCAGCCAACGATGCGAGCGCTGCGACGGCCAGCGAGGTGTCGTCGCCCCACGACAGCTCATTATGAACGAAATAGCCGATGCACCACGGGTCGTTGGCCGTTCGATCTTTCTCGCGGACCAGCCGGTTGCGAAGCTGCTGGCGGAAACTCGGATCGAAAACGTCGTAGAACTTGCCCCAGTAGCCCTCGGAGCCTTCCAGTCGTCGGGACTCGAAGCCGATCGTCGCGGTGTAGGGTGTTTTTCGCATCAGGTAGATGCTCTCGTCCGACCAGTTGGCGATGGTGTTGATGCCCCAGCTCTTGAAGCGTCGGTGCGTCCGCTCGGCGAAGAGTTGCTCGAAGTCCTTTCCATACTTCCGCTGCAGATTGGCCCGGCTGAAATCGTAGGTGCGATACGGCGAGTGGTCCTTGTAGTAGCCATGCGGGGCCCAACTGCCCGACCCGTAGAACCGGGCGAATGGAGAGCCCTCCGGCGGAAGATCCTTGAAATAGGTCTCGCGGTTGCTGATCGGGGTGGCGTTGCCGGTGCCGACGCAGTCGATGCCGTGCGACCAGAACAGCCTGCCCGCCGGATCGACGAGCCACCACTTGCCCTGGTGCTTCTGCACGCGGAAAAACCCGGTCGCTTTCAGTTGCGGGCCGGCGAGCCAGCCGCCGTATTGATTTCGGTCTTGCGGGCCAGCATGGGTCTCCATGTCTCGCTCTTCGGCTTGTCCACGGGCGATCAACTCGTTGGTCGAATGCGTCTTGCCGGGCCAGTCTTTGTGAACGTACTGGCCGAACTCGTCGATGAACGGCAGGAACGTGGAGGCATCGAGCACCTCGATGCGTCCGCCCGCGCGAATAGGACCGATCTCGAAGGCATGGTCCCTCTTGGGCTGGTTCACGAAAATGACCAGTTGCGTGACATTGGCTGGATCGAGCTTGCCCGCGTGGGTTGGCGCCGCCCGCATGCCCACCAGCTCCAGGGGGGCATCGAGCCGCCACGGGACGGGGAAGACGCGGACGTTGAGCGTTTCCGACGCTCCCGGAGCGACGGTGACGTTGTCGGTGACGCAATGGTTCGTGCCGTCGGCGCCGGGGTTGTCCACGCGACAGTTCACGGTGACGGTTTCATCGCCACGATTGATGACTTCGAAGCGAAGCGTCTCATAGCTGGACAGGTTCCATTGGCCGTCGGGGGCCTTGAGTGTGACACCCGGCCAAGGGGCCTCATGGCCGGTCTCGATCCGCAGCCTGCCCGGCGCGGCCAGGCTCACACGAGCATCGCTCGTCGCAACGGCACGGCTCTGGAATGACGGGCCGAAGTCGAAGAGGGTCAGGGGCTCGCGTTCCCCGGCGGCACGAGCCGACGGCGCTACCGCAAACAGAGTCAACGATGCAATCAGGGCGGCAGCGATTCGATGCTTCTTCATAATCTGTTCCTGTCAGTCCATGTGAATGATGTAGGCGAATTCGTTCCTTTGGGTCTCGAATGCGATCCGGTCGTTGTCGGTTTCGTAGCCGACGGGACGCAACGGCTGTCCATCGACATCGATGGCGACAAGCGATCGTACGCGGGCACCGTCAAAGCCGAATTCCGTTGGTCTCAGGGCCACCGGGAACGATCGGAGATTCGGCAGGGGGGTGACGACCAGTGTGTCGGCGTTTCGTGTGCAGCGGAAGGCCCCGCGTGTCGCAGCCGGACCGAAGTCGATCGACCCGATCCCGGCGCTCCATCCCGGATTCGCATGAGCGGCTTCGTGGGGTGCCAGGGCCACGCTGCGTACCTCCTGGCCGCGACCCTGCACCACAAGCGTGCCGATCCGATATCGCATGGTCCCATCGTCGTCACCGAGCAACCCATAGCGCTGCCCGGTGGCCGGGTCCCAGAGCCCCACGAGAATCTCGTATTCGCTCGGACCATAGGCCGAGGGAATTGTCACCGTCCGATCCTCTCCGAGGCGGATCGCGCCCTGCCATTGGCTCGTGGGTTGCGGCGGTTGGCCGCCGCCCTGGAAGGCGATTTTGTCACTGCGGTCCGATGTCTCGCTGACGAAGTGGATGAAGACTTGCAGATCTTTGGGGGCCGGTTCATCGGCCTGCCACGTCATGATGAGTTTGAACTGTCGCCCGCCAAGATACTCGACGCGTTCGGCGTGCGGTCGGATGGCGAGCTGACCTTCCGGTCCGAAGCCTCTGGCGCTGAAATACCATCTCGACGGCCCGCGCGATTGCTCGACGACCGCGCCGTCGATTCTCTCGATGCTCGATTCGATCGCGCCGCTGCGGGCGTAGTAGCCGTAGGGCGGCAGGACCTTGCCGGCGACGGTCCAGTCTGTGCCGCCGCGGTTGACGTAGACCCGCGCGCCGCCGGTCCAGTCGACAATCTGTCTGTGGATGTCGCCGCCGACGAACTCGGCGCTGGCGATGGTATCATGGGCGATGCTGCGTGTGAAATCCTGGGCCAGCCAGTACTTGCGGATCGCGCCACGACCGAAGCCCGGATTGTCGATCATCGATGCGTGGCCGGTGAGAATCTCGGCGCTGATGCAATCGTCGCTTTCGATCCCATGTTCGGCCCGGCTGCGTCCGCCCTGGTAGCGTCCGGAATAGCCCACGCCGTGCAGGCTGAACTTGTCGTGCAGGACCGCATCGTACCAGGGCACGCGCTGCCAGTCCTCGCAGGCCAGATGGATGCAGAACTCCCGGCTTTCGGGCGACAGTTGTAGAAACTGGCAATCGGCGCCGGCCAGATAGCCGACCAACTGGTCGTGGCCGGCCTCGGAGGTCATCACGGCGTTGCCACCCAGATCGCGGCGAATCCAGGCGAAGGCCTCGCCCCAGTGCCGGCGCGTCTCGAGCATCGAGTGGAAGTGGCCCTGTTTGTCGTAGTAGTCGAAGCAGTCGATCGAGGTGAATACGTCGATGAAGTAGTGTGTCGGATGCAGGGCCGGGCCGATCTGCTTGAGGTTCTGCCGGACGAAGGGCATGATATGGTCGGGCCGCCAGCGGTAGCTCTGCGCGTTGCGACCCTCGTTGATCCAGGCCCTGACCGGCTGGCCGGACTCGGTGAAGCAGATGTGGTCGTAGCTGTACCCCTCGGCGTCGGGATAGAAATCGATGTAGTTGTCGTGCAGACCCCACGGGATATCGTGCGCGTCGCAGACGACGGCGATCTGTCGCATGTCCTCGATGGTCCCGAGCGCGGGGTCGGGCGGATAGATGTCGGGCAGGCGGTAGTCATAGCCCCATCGTTGCCAGACGTGCACGGTCAGCAGTGAATCGGTCAGGCCATAATCGACCATCTGCTGCATCTTCTGGGCGATCTCGGCGTAGCGACCGCCCCAGATGTCGAAGACGAACCGGCCCGCCTTGCGCTCGAAGTCGGGCGACGGCTGCTTGTCATAGAGGTCGCGATACTTCAACGCACAGTCGAACGCGCCTCTTGTGCTGGGCACGAGCGTCATCGTTCCGTTCATGTGCGTGTGCAGCGCATACGTTTGGCTTTCGGGGTCCACCTCCAGATAGTCGGGTGGATTGTCCGTCGCCACCAGCAGCGACAGACCCCGCTCGAAATCGAACCCTACGTGGCTCGTAGACAGATTGTGCCCGCCAAACCCGGCGCGGAACGCTTCGGGCTCGACGATGCAGTAGCCATGCCCATAATAGACGCGCGGCGCCCTCTGGTCAGCCGATCCGATCGCGAAATCGGTGATGCGCTTGGGACATTCCGCCTCGATACGCAGACCGGTCTTGTCGGGCCACATCCGTACCGTCAGCGTGAACTGCTCGTCGCCGAGCAGCAGCGGCTGGCGGGCGACCAGCTCTCGGTCGCGTGCTGTCCAGTTTGCCTCGCCTGCCAGGTTGACGCCGGATGGACCTCGTCCGATCGGGTGACCGAGCACCGAGATACGCAGGCCGTCGAAGACGACGGATGCATCTGCGTTGCCCACCGCGATCGCCGCGTCGAACAGTCCGGCATTGCCTGCGACGACGGCGGCTCGATAAGCGCCGTCCAATCGGAGAACGGCGCCCTGGCCGCTGTCCTGAGCTACCAGAGCCCTGGCGGTATCCCACAATCGATCCCGCTGCGCAGGCGATATCGGTTCGGGCATCTCGCCTGAGACGACGATGGGATTGCCCCAATAGGACGAGTCGCAGGTGGTGTTGTGCTGGGGGCCCGGATGGCTCTCCAGCCGCAGCAGGATCTCCTGGCCCGCCCAGTCGGACAGATCCACTTCGCCCTCGACCCAACGCTTGCTGTCGGTGTGACGAGAGAAGATCGTGTGGTCATCGACCCACACGCGAAAGGTCACGCCGTCGCTCGGCGGTTCGCCGGCCGAATGGTCGCGGATCGCGTTGGCGAACGTCAGTGTGATAGGGCCGGTCGGCGGCAGAGCCAGGCGATATTCGATGAAGATCGTCCCGCCGCCGGGCTTCCAGGGCGGGTGCATGATGATCGCGTCGCGCGTGGCCCCGCGCGTCACTGATCCAAAGAACAGGCTGGCCGACGATTCTTCCGAAGTCCCGCTCCAGCCGGCGGGCATGTAGACCAGCGGTCCTGTGTGATACTGCCATGCCATGCGATGCGTCCGGAGCGACCACAACGGCAGTGCACCTCGGACGGGAAGGGTGTTGACCGGCAGCGTCGGCGGCACGGCAGTCGATGTCGCGGTCTGCTCGAAGTTTGAGGCGAAAACCTGCACGGCGTGGGCGACCGCCTCCTGGCCCCGATCGCGGAAGCGGGCGTAGACGTGCACCGGGTACAGCGCCGAGACGGCACCGCGCCCGGCGGCGATCCGGAATGTGGTCGCTTGGGTCTGGCCGGGCTGGACCGCCAACGTTGCCGTCGATGCTCCGACGGCGTACCACTCGTCGACGAGGCCATCCATTTGCAGATCGACATCGACGGCCGTCGAGCCGGCATTCCCGATTCTCGCCGTGACGGTATGGGCCTGGTCGAATTGCCGGACGTCGTCCACCGGATCGATGGAGAGCGTCAGCGGGCCTTCCTGCACGATGTGGCCGTTGAAGGCCGAAGACGGCAGCGGCAACGCGATGGATAGCAATAAAGCAGCGATCAGTGAATTCAATACGGCCAAACGTGGAAGTGCGATGGTCATGAGTCCTTCCCTGCAAAGCTATGGTGTTGAACGTTCCAGGAGATACCACATGGTTCCGTATTCCGGCGAGAGGTTCAGAATCCCCTTGTCGCCTTCATACACGATGGGCACCTGCTGTTTGGGCGAACCGTCCGGGGCCAGGGCCTGGCAGGTCCATTTGCCCTCCGGCAGGACGAGCGAGCCGCGAACGGCCTCGATCTGCACCGGCGCCTTGCCCCAATTTCGCCCGACCGTTCGACGGTCCGCTGAAAACTGCATGCCGACATTCTCGCACCGCCCGCAGGCGGTCACGAGAATCCGATCCCGTTTGCCCAGGGGGACCCACTCCTCGCCGCCGAGTCCGGTCATCGTCAAGGCGGCGAATGCGGGCTGAGCGATTTCGATCTTCCCGCCGGTTGCGTTCTGGAACCGGCTCGCATGCCCCGTGTAGACCAGGGCTCCCCAACTTTCGAGTGTGTACATCCCCCTTCCATTCTCGACGGTCCATGCGATCTGTGTTCCCGGACCGACGATATCTCGATGTCCGTCACGGCCGGCCAGCGCTGCGATGCGCTGTCCTTTGAGGAGGGCGTCGCGGGCGAAGCCGGTGGCCGCCAGCATATTGGCGTTGTGTTTCAGATGCAGCGTCGCCAATCCGGCGGCCACATCGTTGTCCTTTGCCAGCGACGAGTATACGAAGCCGTTCAATGGAGCGACGCACCTGTCGCGGAAGATGGCGGTGCCGGCTCGCATGAAGCCCCACTTGGCGGGGTTGGTGTCCATGTCGAAGAAGTTGCTCATTGTCTGGCGGGCCCAGTCGTCTGTGGCGTGGGAGTAGGTGAACAGCCAGATGCCATCCCAATCCTGTGCGGCGGCGAACGACGCGATCATCGGCACGCACTCGGCCTGAGCGTCGAGCGGGGCAGGGTGATTGTACTCGCTGACGGTGAACGGCTTGTCCAGCAGTCGCTCGGCGGCGATGCGAAACAGCGTGGCCTGTTCGGGATGATCGGTCATGGCGCGCTGCTGAATCAGCCAGTTATTCCCGTCCCATGCCCGGCCCGGGAATGTGGGGTGCTGCCAATAGGCGTGGCTGTCGATGAAGTCCATGTCGCTCTGGGCGTACAGACCCAGCGGGCCGAAGACGATCGTCCCGGTGACCAGAGCGGCGCAGCCGAGATCGTTCTTGATGAAGGACCGCATGTCGTCGAAGTAGGCCTTCTCGGTCTCGGCCAGAAAGACCATGCGGTCAAGGATGCGGGCCATGCTCTCGCTGTCCCTGAACAGTGTGACGGTGTTGGCTCTGGGCGATTCGCTTTCGGCCAGGCCCACCTGTCCGCCCGGCCTCAGTTCGACGCGGGTCAGGCAGAACGGCGTGGCGTCGCCGCTGAAGGACAAGCTGATCCTTGCGTTGTCATCGTCCGCCGTGGCGACGAAGCCGAACTCGAATGTTCGCCATTCGGTGCTCAAGTCCACGCTCCTGGAGAGCCCAAGATTGGCCCAAGGCGAGTGCGCCTGGCTGACCACGCATCCGATCTGGCGTTCTGCCTGTGCGACGGCCTCAAAGGAGAGGGTGTAGTAGCGCCCTTCGGTCACTCTGAGCCCGCCCTGGGTCAGTTGCAGGTGCCACTGGGTTTGGTTCGCCTTGTCGATATCGACCTTCACGGCGTCGCCGGAAGGGCTCTGAGAACGCGACAGCCTCACCTGGCAACCCTCGTGTTGCTCCAGATTCCACTGTTTCGGCACGTTCCTGCCGGGCTCCCAAACGATGAACCGCCCATTGGTGACCATGTCCTCACGAAGGGGTTCGATGCCTTTGTCCCAAGCGGCGGCCAGGGCCTCATCGGAGGGATACCGCTGGTTCAGCCACGTGTTGAACCGCCCATGAAGGATGTTGGCGTAGTAGGGGGGCAGCGTCCGCAGAGTCTCTTCGGCGTCCCACATGAACAGGCTGTTCTCGTTGGTGATCTCGACGAAGGCTATGGCCGGGTCGTCGGCGTAACGGACCTTGCGGTAGGGGTTCACATGCGTCAGAATCTCGCGGGCGTACCGTTTCTGTGCGTCGATCAGGGCCGGTGTGAAAATGCCGGAGATCTTGTCGAACTCGCGATTCGTTTCGGGCAGGCCCAGAACCTCGCTGTGCTTGTAGCCGACGTGCAGATTGACGTTGACCCAGATGCCGCATCGTGCCAGTTCGTTGATGAAGAAGTCGAGGCGGTCGAGGGCCTCCGGCTCAAGGGTCCGGCCGTCCTGCGTATTCCAGATGCCCCGGGGCCAGCGGGCGGTGTCCATATGATGGAGTCGGACGGAGTTGACACCAGCGGCCGCCAGGCGAGCCGCGACCTTCGGCGCATCCTCGTGCGTGGGGAAGTTCGCCCCGAAACACAGATTCACGCCCCAGATGCGCAGCCGGCCGCTCTGATAGAAATGGCTGCCAAGAGCCTCGACCCGTTTGGAGTCCACTGTGATAGGTTTGTGGTCGTTCATCCAGATCGCATGGGCGCGGTCGATCTCGGCCGGGATCACGAAGGGCACGAAATCCTGCCCCAATGCCGAGCCCGCCATCAGCAGGCTGATCCCTGCCATCGCCGGGACCAGTGCCCTGGCGAGCCCGTGGATTCGTCGTCGTTCCCGATCATGGATCGTTGTGGTCTGTCGTGGCTTCATGGGAGGTTCCTCGGAATGAAACGGCTGCTTGCGACGTTGCGCTTTTCGTGTCCACGTGCCGGCTCGGGATCGGTTCTCGGACGTAGGCGTGGGCCGGCCGGGCGGTGTGATTCGGTTGTCGGCCCGGGAAACGCCCAGGCCGCCGAAGCGGATGTTCATGCTGTTGCCTCCGATAAAATCGACTGCCTACGATGTAGCCCTTCCGCCCGCCCATATCAACCCCAAAACGCCCGTTTGGCAGAGCGGAAGGTCTCAAAAGAACGATTGCAGACGACGAAACACCGTTGGATACCGCCCGTGGATGCACAGGGCCCCACGGTGGTCCGACGGGCCGGCGAGGCTCGATACGCAACCGGGCCGGTGGTTTTGTACAAAGTCTTCTGAGGAAACCATTGCTTTTGGCCGAAGATAGTGGTGTGATTGGACCGGTGCTGCGGCAAGGTAGGACCGGCCGGACGGACCGATGAGAGAATGAAAACGGAGTCGACTTGAGGCCGGATGTTATGGAGAGAAGACATGACAGTGGCGAGTGCAACTATGAAACGCATGACGATGCCTGACATCAAGAACAGAGCCAAGGAACTGGGGATCGTGCCGGGCAAGATGAAGAAGACCGAACTGATCCACGCCATTCAGATGGCCGAGGGCTGTACGCCGTGCTTCGGCCGATCGAACGGCCAGTGCCCTTGGGTGGAGTGCTGCTGGCGCACGGATTGCTTCAAGACCAACGCATAAATCTGCGGAAAGGCCCTCTCGTGGGGGTCCCCTGGATGGCCCGCCGGACCGCGCGCGGAGGACGCCGGTCCGCCTTGAGCCTGCCTCCACCATGTCCCTCTGCGCCGATGGGCTGTTTTTCGAATCGCAGACTACGATTTTTTTGACAGCCCTCGCAACGGCCGGTAATATAGACCTGTGCGTCAAGGTGCAGGCTTTTCTTCCCTCGAACCGGCACCTGGGTCGATCCAATGAGGGAGCCCGTAGTTGTAGGCCCATATGGGTCTGAGGAGAAGACGAAGTGGCAAAGGGGACTGTCAAGTGGTTCAGTGAGAAGAAGGGGTTCGGATTCATCATTCCGGACGACGGCGGTGAGGATCTGTTCGTGCATCACTCGAACATCGCCGGGACAGGCTTCAAGACGCTCCAGGATGGTCAGCCCGTCGAGTACGATCCGGCCCAGGGTCGCAAGGGCCTGGAGGCGACGAACGTCCGGCCTTGCTGAGTGACGACAGGGAAGACTTGAACCGAATGGCCCCGCAGGCTGGAAGCGGGGCCTTCCGTTTGAACTTGTACCGTTGGCGAAGATAATGTGGTCACCCGGGCAGTTCGCAAAGGGGACCACGAGGGGCGCTAACGGGGCGGCGCTCTCCCAGGGAGAGCGCCGAGGAAGTGGGTCATCGTTGGCAGGGAAATAGGGTTTCCCGGATGGCTGCAGGGAGGGTCTGAACCCGCATTGACGAACCGACCCGACAGCACAATCTGCGCCGGATAGATCGGTGCGCCGGATCCATGTCGTACGGGTGCAACAACGCCCCCGGTTCTGGTTCAGCCTCACACGCGACGCGGACTACCAGTCCTCATCGTCTTCGTCGAAGTCTTCGTCGTCTTCTTCTTCTTCTTCCTCCTCCTCCTCCTCCTCCTCTTCGTCGTCGAAGTCCTCGTCGTCTTCGTCGTCGAAGTCTTCGTCTTCGTCGTAGGCCAACTCTTCCTCCAACAACTCGCACTCGCAGTTGTCGGGCTGCTCGCCGCAGCCGAAGCAGATTCCATTCTCCACAGCAGCGCCACACACGTTACAGGGGATGCATTCACACGATTCACACATCTTCGGGCACCTTCAATAAACGGCTGTTCATACTCGACGTTACAACAGAAAAACGGGCTCACGAGAACCCACCTCCAACGGCGTCAACATCGTACGCATGGGAAGGCGAAAAGCAATACCATTTGTGCAAAAATCGGCGTGATTTTCTGGCGCCCACAATGAAGACAATTCGCCCGCCTCGGCCGCAGGCAATACAGAGCCGGCAACCGTCCCGGCGGCCCCTCCGGCCGGGGCCGCGGCGGTTCAGGCGTATCGTCTCAGTGCCAAGCGGACGATTCTGTCGATCAGAGACTCGTAGTCGATGCCGGCTTTGTCGGCGGCCTCCGCCACCTCTTCTCCATACGCGATGTCGGGATTGGGATTGGCTTCGAGGACGAAGAGTCTGTCGTCGCGCGTCAGACGCAGGTCGATCCGGCCGTAGTCTTGAAGGTGCAGCGCTCGATATGCCCGCCTGGAGACACGCTCGATCGTTTGCAGCAGGTCGGCCGAAAGATCGGCGAAGCCGAAGTCAATCTTCCATTTTTCACGGTACTGCCGGTCCCACTTGCAGCGATATGTCAGCATGACAGGGCCCTGGTCGCTCGGCTCGTTGAAATAGCATTCGCGCGGCGGCAAAACGGTCAGACGTTTGTTGCCGATCACACTGACATAAAGTTCGCGTCCGTCGATGTATTGCTCGGCGATCACCGGCTGTTTCCATCGCTCGTGAATGAATCCGGCGCGTTCGGCGAGGGCCTCGGCGTTGTAGACCAGCGAGGCGTTGGAGATTCCTTCGGAACTGTCCTCGAGAGCGGGCTTGACGACCATGGGATATGGCAGGTTCTTTGGCACGCGGACCTTGCGGTGGTGGGAAAGAGAGACGAAATTCGGCACGCGGATCTTGTGCAGCCGCAGAATCTGCTTGCACAGGGTCTTGTCGCGGGCCAGCAGCAGGCCC
>Ga0209312_1000417_pt1 | contig 40898 bp, 40 predicted proteins | sample BioC13SIPDNA_4_FD_185744 | JGI IMG/M metagenome (GOLD analysis project Ga0209312, IMG submission 185744) | Anaerobic biogas reactor microbial communites from Washington, USA - Biogas_R1_B C13 SIP DNA (SPAdes) (version 2) | ecosystem: Engineered > Bioreactor > Anaerobic > Unclassified | place... | reverse complement strand
TTCAACCTTTGACCCTGATAATTAAAATTTAGCAGAATACGTCTTTAATGCAATAACCACACCATATTTTCATAGGTGGTTGTGGCCTCCGGCCATGGGGGGTTAATAAGAAAATAAAGTGCTGGTAGCAAAAGGTATAGGTATGGCAAAGTTCAGGGGTAACCCAGAATACGAGGTTAATTAAGAATTTTGAATTTTAAATTATGAATTTATGTAGAAATGCTTAATGCATTTCTCTTGATTACATTTGATAAACGTTAAATCTAGTTAATAGATTTTCACCCTGATTATGAATATTTTTTAAAGGTTAATTGGTGACATGAAAGTAGTTCTTAGCACGTTAAATGCAAAATATATTCACTCCTCACTGGCTCTGGCTTATCTAGAAGAGGCCTGTCGTAGTTATAGTTGGGAATTGGAAACTCTTGAGTTTACTATTAATGATAAGCTTGACCATATAATGACCCGCCTTTACCGCAGCCAACCGGATGTACTCTGTTTTTCCACCTATATCTGGAACATTGAGGAGACCTTATCCCTGTGCCAGGACTTTAAAAAGATATCCCCGCAATGCCTGATAATTTTAGGTGGTCCGGAGGTATCCTATGATGCTGCCCAAGTTTTAGAGGAGCACCCGGAAATTGATTTTATTGTTCGAGGAGAGGGAGAAATTACTCTGCGCCAACTACTGGGACAAATCCTCCATCAAGGGGATGTAGATGAAGTTAGGGGTGTTAGCTACATTCACCAGGGACAGGTAAAGGAAACTCCCGAGCGGCCGTTAATCACTGATCTGGGTTCCCTACCTTCTCCTTTTAGACGGGATTTCACCCCTTATAAAGACCGGGTGATATATTATGAAAGTTCTCGCGGTTGCCCTTTTAATTGCTCTTATTGCCTTTCCTCAACCGCCCGCGGGGTTCGTTTTTTCCCCATGGAAAGGGTAAAAGAGGAACTAGGACATTTACTCAAATATGAGCTGCGAGAAATTAAACTGGTGGATCGCACCTTTAACTGCAATGAGAAACGGGCCCGGGAGATTATGCAGTTTATTGCGGAGCAGGGGAGTAGTACCAGGGTGCACCTGGAAATCTGCGCTGATCTGTTGTCAGATGAATTTATTGAATTTCTGGGTAAGCTACCGGCTGATATTATTAACTTTGAAATCGGAATACAATCCACTTGCCCGGAAGCATTGCAAGCAGTCCATCGGGTTAGCCACTGGGAAACCCTGCGTAAGAATATTTTGCAACTGCGCTCCTTTAATAATATCCACCTGCACCTGGACCTTATAGCTGGATTACCTTATGAAACCTATACCTCCTTTCAGGATTCCTTTAATAATGTTTTCAGCTTACAGCCTCATATGCTGCAGCTCGGTTTTTTAAAACTATTAAAGGGCTCAGAAATATACCGGCAGCGTTATGAACACGGTTATCGTTTTCAGAGCCGACCACCTTATCAAGTTCTGGCCAATAATTATATTTCCTATGATGAAATCATTAAATTGCAACAGGTGGAAGAGATTTTGAACCGCTACTACAACAACGAGATCGTCCCGGTAACTATAGCATATTGCATTAATACGGTTTACCAGGACAATGCTTTTGCATTTTTTGAAGATTTGGCATTCTACTGGGAGGAAAATGAGCTTTTTGGCCGGGGTCACCGCCGGGTAAAGGAATATGACATTTTACTTAATTTTCTTAACTTTCGCTGGCCTGACCGGAAGAAGGAATGGAATGAATTAATAAAATATGATTTCTTGTATCACAATTTACCCCACCCTTTTCCCCAGGGCATTGAACGCCTTGAGCCAGACGGAGCCGGGGATTTGTTAAATACCCGCTTGCAAGACCAGGCGTTTCTATCCTCTCTTCCAGGTGATTGGGCAGATTCCCGGTATAATATAAGGAAACACTTGCACCTGGAATATTTTATATTTGACCCCATTTCCCTCACCTTTTTGGAACAACCTTTACCTTTAATTTTTGTATATCATCCGGTTAAGAAAAAAGCGGTGGGGGTTATTAATGAAGCAGGGGACAGGCTTATAGCAGACCTGTATAATAACAACCAGACCAACTATAAAATATTTTGTCAAAGTTAATTGCATTATTAATAAACTTCGGTTAAATTGGGGAGACAGGAATTGTATCAGCAACATCTTCATATGAATTTTTAAAGAGGAAATTTGGGGTTAAGTTAAATGAATCATAGTTCTATCATATCCCGGGAAGGTTGGCCTTATATAGGTATATTAGTTTTATTAGCCACTCTGCTGGCTCTACTCTCGTATAACTACTACTGGCTAATCCCATTGGGGCTAGCATTGTTTGCTGCCTATTTTTTTCGTAATCCTGAACGCAGTATACCTGCTGATGAAGGTCTTATTTTGTCACCGGCAGATGGCAAAATAATGGAAATTAGTACCGTATGGGAAGACCAGTACCTGAAGTCGTCTGCCATACAGGTAAGAATTTTTTTAAGTCTTTTTAATGTTCATGTAAATCGGGTTCCATTTAGTGGCGAGGTGGAATGGCTATCCCGCTCCGGAAGTACTTATCTACCGGCTTATAAAAAAGAAGCCGGTACCAGTAATGTATCAAATCTCGTCGGCATCCATTCTCATAAAGGAAAGATAATGGTTGTTCAAATCACCGGTATAGTAGCCCGGAGACTGGTGTGCTGGCTGAAAATAGGGGACCAGGTTCAAAGCGGCGAGCGACTGGGCCTGATAAAATTTGGTTCCTGCACGGAATTGTATTTACCGCTTAGTGCTGAAATACTGGTTCAGCCTGGGGAAATAGTTAAGGGAGGGGAAACCATCATTGGCCGGTTTAGTAACTAAAAGAGCTGCCAATTTTATTACCTTTTTAAATATTATGTTTGGGTCCACAGCCATTCTCTATACTATTAATGGCAATTATAAACTGGCAGCCATACTTATTTTAGCAGCAGTAGTGATGGATGGATTAGATGGCAAAGTGGCACGCAGGCTACATACCAGTTCCGATTTAGGCAGGGAACTGGATTCTTTATGTGATATCGTATCATTTGGGGTAGCACCAGCAGTTCTGCTCTACTCGCAGGTGCTGGCCAGTAATTACGGTTTTATGGCTCTGGCAGCATTCTTGATTTTCATCATTTGTGGTGCATACCGCCTGGCGCGTTTTAATGTACTGAATATTAGTGAGTATTTTTTAGGGTTGCCTATAACTATTGCTGGAGGTTTACTGGCATTATTGTCTCTGCTGGCAGCCTACCTGCACCCACTTATCATATTGTCTCTGGTACTGGCTTTAAGTCTATTTATGATTAGTTCTATTCGCCTTCCTAAAATATAACCTTCTCCCCACTTCTATAGTCACCTTATCAGCAATCGTAGACAAAAAAAGAAAAAATACTACAGAACATGTTAGTTTCGACATATTATGTCATTATCTCTAAAGGATATTTTGCTCTTCTTGCCTAATCTACAAATATAAATATGCGCTGTTGTGGAGGTGGCAACTTGAAACAGGTCATAAACACAGCGCCAACGGAAATTGAAGCACTCCAGCAGGAAATTAATCGCCTGGAGAATATTATTGATTACTACAAGCAGCAAGAAAAAACAGCCTGGCGAAGTTGGAATACCCTGCGCCAGATGGCGGATTATGCACCCGCATTAATATATATACTGCAGGGCAATTACTTTGTATATGTTAATTCAACTTTTGAAAGTATTACTGGTTATTCTGAAGTTGAATGTCTTAATACGGAGTTCTGGAATTTTATTCATCCTGATTATCGAGAGATGACCCGGGATAGAAATATGGCCCGGCTGAACGGAGAATATATACCTCCTTATGAAACAAAGATTTTAACTAAAGATGGGAATTGCTACTGGGGATATTTATCATCTGATTTAATCTACTTGGACGGTATACCGGCAGCCATAGGTATAATCCAGGATATCGGTGAGCTTAAAAAGGCCGAGGAAGCATTGATGATTTCTGAGGCCAAGTTTGCTAAAGCATTTGCGGCCAGTCCTAACATTATGATTATTACTACGTTTGACGGACTATATTTGGATGTTAATGAGCGTTTTACTTTGGTAACCGGTTATACCAGGTCAGAAGTTATTGGAAAAGCGGCTAATGAATTAAATTTGTTGGTTGATCCTGAAGACCATATGTTGGTGCAAAAATTGATTCTCATGAATGGCTCCATACGTAATCTGGAGATAAAGCTTAAAACCAAATTTGGTAAAGAACGAACTGGCTTGCTTTCCTCTGAGATAATAGAACTTGATGGAAAGCAGTGTACTATAAATATATTTAACGATATTACCGAACACAAACATATGTCTAACCAAATTGCCCGGTTAGCTCAACTAAATTTGGTAGGGGAAATAGCAGCCAGTATAGGTCATGAGATAAGAAACCCCATGACCAGCGTACGTGGGTTTCTGCAGATGTTTATGTCGGAAGAGCTTTTAATACCATACCATGATTATTTTAGCCTGATGATTGAAGAACTTGATCGGGCCAATCAAATAATTAGTGAATTCCTGTCTCTAGCCAAGAACAAAACAATTACGTTGGAAACTAGAAACTTAAAACAAATAATTGAGACTTTATCTCCTTTAATAGCAGCCGATGCTATCAAACAGGATAAGTACCTGGTTTTAGACTTGAAAGATATCCCAGATTTGCTTTTGGATGAAAAAGAAATTCGCCAGTTAATACTCAACCTGGTGATTAATGGTCTGGAAGCTATGCCAGCCGGTAAAACGATTACTATCAAGACCTATGCCAACAGCAATTGCGTTTTCCTGAAAGTTGCTGACCAGGGTAGCGGCATAAACCCCGAAATTATAGATAAAATCGATAGGCCCTTCTTTACCACCAAAGAAAACGGAACCGGTCTGGGTTTGCCCGTGTGCCATAGCATTGCTATGCGCCATAATGCTACTATTGATGTAAAGACCAACTCCGAGGGAACCAGCTTTATTGTTAGTTTCAAAATCTAGTTGATACCAACCAGGCAGCCGGGCGTCGGTTTCGATTCCCGGCTTTTCTCTGTTATAATATATAAAACTTGCTGGCATTGAGAGGTTATAGGATGAAGATAAGCCGCCGTTCCGGTATGCTCAGATTTTTTATGGTGATAAAACTTTTTGTAGATATATTCTGGGCTTTTTATTCCCTAAAATTTAAACGTATATGGCATACTAATGCCTGGGTAGAAGAAAAGCGCCAGGAATTATATAAAACTCAAGCCAGATATTTTCGGGATCTATCTGTGCAAATGGGTGGACTTCTAATCAAACTGGGACAGTTTTTAAGCACCCGAGTAGATCTTCTGCCTCGGAGTAGTATAGACGAACTTGCTGGTTTACAGGATGAAGTGCCGGCAGTAGAATTTGCGGAAATCAAGGGAGTTATAGAGGCTGAATTTGAATTGCCTCTGGAGGAGGTTTTTGCCCAATTTGATTCCGAGGTTTTAGCTTCTGCTTCTTTGGGACAAGTACATCGTGGTCAGCTCAGTGACGGCAGCAAGGTAGCCATAAAAGTACAAAGACCTGATATTGATGAGCTGGTAGCTATAGACCTGCGGGCTATTTACCAGGTAATAAAACTGATAAAGATATTTACCAACTGGGGACAGGTGATTGACCTTGACGCCATATTTATAGAATTTAAAGAGACGGTACAGGACGAACTGGATTACGTCCATGAGGGGCATAGTGCTGAAACTATAGCCAGGAATAGCCAGGATGATCCGGATATTATTATTCCTGAAATATATTGGGACTATACTACCCGCCGGGTGCTTACCATGGAATACCTGGAAGGCATCAAGATTACTGATCATAAGCTTTTGCTGCAGAGCGGAATTAACCGCCAGGCTATAGCTGCCAAATTGCTGCAGACTTATGTTAAACAAATGCTTATCGATGGCTTCTACCATGCCGACCCCCATCCAGGTAACCTTTTCGTAACCCCGGAGGGCAAGCTTATTATGGTTGACTTTGGTATGACTGGGAGTATCACTCCTGATTTACGTGAAACCCTGGTTGAAATGGTATTTGCCCTGGTTAACCGCGATTATGCCCAGGTAACCGAATATCTGAAAGAACTGGGCTTTATTCGCTATGATTATGACAACCAGGCCTTAAACCGGGCTATCAGTATATTCTTGGAGGAGCTGGTGGGTAGCGGTCAGGATTTATCCAGCCTGGACTTGCAGGCATTATTACGTGATTTAGAGACCCTGCTTTACGAACAACCATTTCAGGTCCCGGCCAATTTTACCTTCCTGGGCCGGGCCCTGGGTACCCTTTATGGCATCTGCATTGATTTAGACCCGGGTATAAGCTTTATCGATGTTGCCAAACCCTATGTCAAGCAGATTGCACCGGAGCGAGACAGTATATTCCGTATAGTTAAGGATCGCAGCAAGCTTATAGGTAACGCCTTGCTAGATATTCCGCCGCTAATGCAAAAAGCATTAATTAGAGTAGAACGGGGAGAGCTAAACCTGACTGATCCCCTCCATAACATAAATGATGCCATAGAACATAACACCCGGGTTACTCGCACCCTGGTCTGGTCTATAGTATTTGGTTTCTCCTTACTAACTTCCGCCTATCTTTTGGTAAATGGCTTAAAAGATTTTGCCACCTATTTACTGATATTCTCCATTATCATATTTCTGTTGCTCTTAAAAACTACTCGCAAACCTACCCGCAAAAAAGCCCCCCATCCGCCGGTTATGATAAAACGAGGAAAGTAATTGGAAATAGCAAAATCCCCTTGACGGAACAGGTGTTCTGTTGTATCCTGGTTGTAGAACAACTGTTCGCAATGTGCAAGGGGAAGGTGAAAGCGTGTTTGTAGGGTATCATAAAAAAGAGTTTATTAAGATGGTTATAGGTACTATCGCTATGCTGGCTATAGGCTATACGTTTACACTTGGATTTTTCCTGCTTTTCAAAGTATCATAAAAAAAGGCATTATCAACGGGGGCAGACCTTTTATCTTTTTGTTGGATAGAGGTCTGTCTTTTTTAAATATTATCTAAATTACGGAATATTTGTGATAGTAAATAGTAATATTATGTTAAAATGCATATATAAGTAATTGGGGGTATACATGTATGAGGTTGCTCATGCGGGTGTTTCAATACTGGGGTTCACATATATTGTTTATAGGTTTTATAATACTTCTGGCAGCTCTGCCTACTGGTTTTTGTGAAGCATGGCTATGGCAGCACTATGTAATTGAGTCTGCTGATTTTCCACTCTTGAATAATTATTTTCAGGCTTCGGCGGCCAGTACCAGTTTTGTTATGATGATATTTAAAATATTCCTGGTATTATTTTGTGCCGGTGCCATAGTCTATGCTATGCATAATTCCCATCGCCGTAATTCCTCGCTTATTGTTCCTTCACTAATAGCCGGTCTGATTAACTGGCCGCGCCTTTTCGGGGTAGTGGTTCCTATACTTCTACTAGCCTGGGCTCCTGCATTTTTAGCACCACTAATGGCTTATGATATTTATATGCCAGCTTTAATATGGGGAGTACTGGTAACTCTGTACTGTTTCACCAAATACGCTCTAGCTCTTCCGGTGTTAATAATTGACCATAATAGTATTATTGCATCCCTAAAAAAAGCCGCCCGGCTTACAAAAGGTATACAGTTGGAGCTTTTAATAGTTATGCTGGCCTTGGTGATTCTGTCCGAGGGTATATGTCTGGTTCTTGGGTACATATTTCAACCTGTATTTATGGGGGCTCACGGCCTCCTGCAACTGACTTTGCTCAGTTCCTCAACATATTTTGTTCGCTGGCTCCTATATACATTGATTTTAATATCTATTTATGCTTATTACCGGGAACAACGTTTAGTTAATAGCAGGTTTATGGCCGAAACCGCTTATGTACCCCTTAGATAAATTCACTACTTGGGGGTATAGTAATAAAGGGGTAATTGATTATGAAAAAAGTGCTTCGCTTTACTGGTGTAATCGAGGATATAGGAGAGGTAGTTTTTAAGATTACTACTCCGGAAAAGCAGTCAATAATTACCCTAAAGATTAACCCACGGCAGATACTTAGCCGACTTAAACAGGGAGAAGATATTGCCGTTAATGGTGTTTGTCTTACTATCAGAGAAATTGATAGTGATGGTTTTTTGGTTCAATTATGGCCGGCAACCCAGGAAAAAACTACATTAATTAACCTGGATTGTGGAGATTTGGTTAACCTGGAAAGAAGGATGGACAGGGAGGAAATAGAAAATGACCCGGTTTGCAAATAACTTTATCCAACAATCTACTTGTAGTCTTTGCCATAAGAACTATCTTCATAAGACTGCAGAAGAAGTTGTATGTTCTGAATGCGAAAACAAAATTAAAAATAGTAACGATTGGATTGCGGCAGTTTTTTATGAATATAGGGATAGTGACTTCGACTTTTTAATGACCCTCATTCCTCAGATACGGCAACAAATGAAAATGCGGGCAACTCAATTATGTCAGCGGGCTGTCGCTGCCTATAAAGCCAATGACCTGGAACATGCTACTAGCTTATGGAAAGAAGCTCGCCGTTACGATTCTAAAAATATTCGCGCCGCATTTAATCTATCCTATATACAATGGAAAACTGGCGAAACTAGCTATGAAGATTTTATCTTTAGTTTACGCAGCTTTGAATACAGCCGTGCTGACTATTCTACCTACCACAACTATTTAGCCAAAATAGAACAATCTCTTATTCCTGATAAAGAAATTGAAGAAGTTTTAATTTTAGCGGATGATTTGCTCGATAGAAAGAAGTTGTCACATAGTCCGGTTTTAAAATTAATGAGAAGTATCCCGGCTCATCAGGGGAAAATAACCAGTGCCTGCTTTTCCCCTGGCGGGAATCAGGTCCTCACTTCAGGGATGGATGGACGCATATCTCTGTGGGATACTAATAATGGTGCGGAAGTTCAACGATTTACGTTTGAATATGCTCATGTGACTGCTGCCTGTATGAGTCCTGACGGTAACTATATTCTGGCCACTACTGATGATTATAGTCTTCACTTGTTGGAGGTAGATAGTGGTAAAGAGATAAGGCAGTTTCGTGGTCATACAGCGTTACCCATTTGGGTAGGAATTGCACCTTATGGACGTCTGGCTATGTCCGGAAGTTTAGATGGGACTATAGGATTCTGGGATCTACAGAGAATAAAACCTATGAATCTTTTCCGGGCTAATACTGGTCCCATTCACCGAATGTGGATGTCTTCGGATGGTATGTATCTCTTGCTCACCGGTTTCAAAAGGGAATTCCGCATGTTGGATTTAAGCGGGGAGATGAACCATATGTGGTTGGGATTACCAGATCGCTGGCCTTATTCAATCTGCTCTACTGATGACATGCAGTATGTACTATGTGGTAATACTGATGGGAGTATAGTTCTCTGGGATCTAGACAGCGGTAAAGATTTGCTCATGCTTAAAGGTCACCGGGGGTTAGTTAATTCACTGATCCTTACTAAAGATTCTAATTTTGCTATATCAGCTGCAATTGATAACAGTGTCCGTATTTGGGATATAAATGCCGGTTCCCAAATTTACCTGTTGCCAGAGGATATCTGGCAGGTAAAGTGTTACGAATTTACTCCCAACCATCATTCCGTTGTTACTGCGGGTGAGGATGGTCAGCTTAAAGTATGGGAATTCAGCTATCCTTGCTAACGCTCTATTTCCGCTCAGCAAAGGCTTTTAAACAAATACTAGTATCTGTTATCAAGTCGTACAAATCGTACCAGGTTTTACCGTTCGCGCTTACGAATCCCTGCCCGGGACTAGATTTCGCCTTACTGCTTATTCCGTCTATGCGCACTTCACAGGGGACCGGGTAATTATAATCTGGTGTGGTAAGTTTTACTACCAATGAAAACTTTTGTCCCTTATTCACCCCAATAGGGTTAGAAAAATTCCTAACATAATAGGAAGGCTCGTCAACCGTTCCCTTTAAACTTTTCACCAGTTTGCCACTGCGTGGTTTTCCTGCCGTAATATTTTCATATAAATAAATACTGTAACTGGAATTAGGCGAAGCGGTGTAAAAACTAAAACCGCTTATTTTTTGATTAGATTCTGCCTCAAATATATTAGCAAACCAGGCGGTATCAGACTCAAAACCAACACTGCCGATCCAGCCCAGAGGGTCATACTGATGGATAATCTGAGTGCTTTTAGGGTTTCCGGTTTTACTAAATAGCGCATTTTCTACACCCAGGAAGAAATCGTAGTAGGAAATGTAGAAATAGCCATTATCACCCCAATTTTCCCCCCAACTGTTTTTAACAATAAATGCTCCATCGCCCGGGGGGCTACTTTTAAATTTTTTCCGGCTATAATTATTATCCCAGCCAACCAGACTGATAGCATGGTTAGGAAAACCTTCAGTAGAATAATACGATGAGGTTTGTTCATTATAGTAACCATCATCATAAGCCATCCCGCTCAATACGGCCCCGTAATTCATAATGGCGGTCTTCAGGTTAGTGTTGTCGGTAGGGCTTTTTCGAGGAGGTATAAAAACTACCCTTTTCAGATGCTTCCTGGTGGGAAAAACATTACAATTACCCTCAAATGGGTTATAGGGGTCATCTTTCTCTAGTACCGGTCCGCTCCAACGGGCCAGATAAGCGGTTGATATCCATTGGTTACCACCACCATCAAAAGAGCGATCATATCCTTGCGGACATTCTTCAGCCAGAAGATTCTTCATATTATTTTCAGAAAAATCCCATTTCTCTTCCGGTAGAAGACATGATTCCAGGGAACTATTGGTGGCAAAAATCCAGCAAGTACCTGCAGGCCCCTGATCTTTAACCGGGCTAACTTTGCCCTTCTGGCGTAAATCATAAAAGGAGGGCAGGGCCTCACCTCTATAACCAATAAAAATCTTTTTTCCGGTAAGATGGGATAAGTCAAGGGGATGAGGAATGTAGCCCATTTTACGCCCGGATATCTGTACACCATCGCTCTGCTTTAATGATTGTAGGTATTTAATAAAATCGGGATTTACCGGAGAACGCACCGGCTGCCGTTTAAATATTCTCAATCAATTTCCCCCCAGATAATAATCTAATTGTTAATACATATGTGAAAAATTAATATCTGGTTAATGGAAATTGATGGGGGGAGTAGCAACCTGATGAACGCATACGAGGAAGGGTAGAACCCTTCCTCGTTATGTTTAGCTGATTATGGATTTTGCAATCATCTTCTTTACAGTGAGGAAGATAAAATACACTTGTTTAAACTCTGCTCAAAGCGCATATCATCTTCAGTGCTTCTTTTTTTAGGACCCCTGGTTCTACCACCTGCTCGGCGTAATTTGGCCTTGACCTCCCTTTCCTCTAAAAGAAAGTCCATAGTAGCTACGTTATACTCGCGCCCCATTGGGCTCAGACATTTGGCTCCTTTACCCAAGACCATGGCTGCCAATCCCCAGTCCTGAGTAATAACTATATCTCCGGATTCGGTTAAATTCATTATTTTAAGATCAGCTTCCTGGGAAGTATTGCCGACTACTATATGATGGTCGGACTCTATATTATGATTAAAACTGGCTACGGTCCAGACTGCCAAACCATATTTATCAGCCAGTTTGAAACAAATTTGCAAAACTGAACGAGGACAAGCATCGGCATCTACCACTATCCTCAATATACTCCCCCTAACAATTTTCCCGCTCACAACTGTCAACGTGTACAGTAGTATTTGAGGTAAACAGCTTTTCATTAATACTATTCTCCACCTGGTCAGCAATATCGTGTGCCCGCAGCAAGGAAAGATTCTTATCTACCTCGATATGAATAACCACCATTTTGTTGGCACCATAATCATGGACACTAATATCGTGAGTAGCCATAACACCGGATATAGAAAGGGCTAAACGGCTAATCTCCTCTACCTGATACGGGTCATTTTCACCGATTATTTTTGAACAAGACTCCCGGAAGATTTCTATGGCCGTCCAGATAATTAGCCCTGATACACAGAATCCTAATATCGCGTCTACTCGGTAATATCCGAACTGGGAAGCCAGAATAGCTATTGCCACCAATACCGAAGCAATAGCGTCAGTACGATGATGCCAGGCATCAGCTATCAGGGTAGAGGAGGAAATTCTCTGTCCCAAATCAATCGAGAAACGAGACATCAATTCTTTAAATAACCCGGCCAACAGCATTACTACAACCACAAAGTAACTTCCGGCTACCGGAGTATTGGCAATTAAGCGTTTATAGGAATCTATTCCAAACTTAACCCCCACCGCTGCCAGAAGTATGGATATAATCAGGGTGGCGATAAATTCAATGCGACCATGACCATGGGGATGTTCTTCATCAGGAGGGATGGCTGCCAGTTTAAAGCCGGCAATTACCACTATGGAGGTTATTACATCGGAAGCGGTATGAACAGCATCAGCAATTAGTGAGATACTATTGACCATTACCCCCAGAACCCCTTTGATAATCGACAGTATAAAATTACCCATTATACTAAACCAGGCCTCTAGATAAGCCACCTGTTTTCTGTAAACAGGGTTGTCGATATTACCTTGGGCAGGTACCCCTTTTAGGGTTTTACGAATCATGAAGTTAGAAAAAGAAGTAGTCAATCTATCCAAAACTAACACTCCCTATAATCTTACTTATTGCCAGTTAAAAAAAATTACCGCTAGACTGTTACTTTGCATAATAGTCCCACGGTAACTCCGCTGCCCACTAGGGCCCGGCTAATAAGCCTGACTCAGTGATTAAGTTATTATGGTTTATTATAGCAAAAAGTATACATTTATGGCAAGTAATAATAAAGGACTTTCGCAAAATATATCGAATACTAAAACAGTTAAATTGGGAGGGATTATAAAATTGGCAATAAAAATATTAAGCGACAGCACATCATATATTAATTTAGAAACCCAAAAAGAACTGGACATAAGCATAATTCCACTTAGTGTTCACTTTAAGGATGAATCTTTTAAAGAAACTGAAGTCGATTATGATTATTTTTATAAAAAAATCGAAAGCACCGGATGTATTCCCACCTCTTCCCAACCTTCACTGGGAGAAATTCATGAAATCTTCCGGCAGATAGTTGCCCGGGGAGATGATATTCTGGGAATCTTTATCTCTTCTACGATGAGTGGTACCTGGGCTACCGCATTGAAAGCCAAAGAAATGATTTTGAACGAATTTCCCCAAGCTCGGATAGAAATTATGGATTCTTACACCAACTGCATGGCTATGGGTTTGCAGGTTCTGACCGCTGCTCGCTTAGCCCAGGCAGGGGAGAGTTTTCGAACAGTTCTGGAAGCTGCACAGTACACCCGTGATCGGGTTCGATTCTATTTTGTCCCTGAAACTCTCGAGTATTTAAAAAAAGGCGGGCGTATAGGAACTGCCTCTGCTTTACTGGGATCACTGTTAAATATCCGACCTATTTTAACTGTAGATATGAAAAAAGGTATGACTCATCTACTCGAGAAAGCCCGCGGTACATCCAGGGCCGTTAAGCGGATGCTGGATATAATAGAAGAGGATCATCAAAAATACGGTTTAAGAGAAATCATCGTTCACCATATTAATGCACCGGAAAAAGCTCAACAGCTCAAACAATCTCTGATAAGCCGCTATTCTGTACCCGTTAGCATACATTCCATCGGTCCGGTAATAGGTTTACATACAGGATTGGGAACAGTAGGTTTTGTATATTGTACAGAAATATAATATTGACCTGTCATGATTCACTTATCATAATAATATAAATCTGCATACCGGATAGCCAAATATATCCTTCCGAATCAGGTAATTAAAAACCTGCCTTAATTCATATTCTTATTATAAATAGTTTTTAAGAGTTAATTTATTTAGTTAACTATGGTAATATAACTATTATATAGTAAGGATTACCATTTATAGGATTGAAAGGTGGAACTGTTCATGGACAGTCAAGAGCAGGTACGGCGAATATCCAGATCCTATTCTATTTCAACTGTATTCTGGTGCGCCTTTCTGAGCGCCCCTTTCGGTTTGCTTAATGCCTGGTTATTAGGATTAACCGATGTGAGGGCCTGGATAATTCAGTACCTGGGAGGCGCATTTGGTGGCCTGCTGGTTGGTTTCCTGGCCACTTTAATAAATAAAAAAAGATTTTTTGTTCCTATTGCCTCCATGATAGAGTACGTAAGCGGTATAGAACAAGGAAATCTAGATGCCAAATTAAAGGGGCTTAATTATGGGGTTATGGATACTATACGGCTGGCCTTTGATAAGATGGGAGATGGTATCACTACCCTCATGTTTACCACCAAGAAAAGGATTATGGGGACGGAAAAGGTTAAAAACGAAATGGTCGAGCAAGTTAATAATGCTAATATACAGGCGCATGAAGTTGCTTCCGCCATGATGCAAATAGCTGCTGGATGCAGTGATCAGGCTGAAGTCGTACAGAGGATTGTTTTGGAGGTTGGCAATATTGCTCAATTAGTTGATAATATGGCCAATAGCAGTAATGAAACCGCGTTAGGTTTGCAGTCAATCGGGGCTATGGCAGCAGAAGAACTACAGGCTATTGATCAACAGAAAGCTCGGATGCTGGAAAACCGGCAGGTTATAGAAAAAATGATTGTTGCCATTAATGAACTACAAACAAAAAGCGGTGAAATTAAAAATATAATGGATGTTATTACCGATATCGCTGCCCAGACTAATTTGCTGGCTCTTAATGCCTCGATTGAAGCTGCGCGCAGTGGAGAGAGTGGTAAAGGTTTTCAAGTAGTGGCCGAAGAGGTTAGAAAACTAGCTGAGGCTTCGGGGAAAGCTGCATACGAGATAGGTGGATTAGCAGGCAATATACAGGTCAGCATAACCCAGGTAATTAATGAAATCAATGCTGCCAGGGGGGCTGTTTCCGATCAAGAAAAAGCTATGGTTGAAAGCCAGCAGTATATTACTTTAGTAGTCAACAACTTCAACAACATAAATCGTGACATGGAAAGCGTTATTGCCAGTTGCCAGGATATTAGCCGGGCAGTCGATGAGGTAACTACTGCTGCTCAAGGGACTGACTGCATAACCCAGGAAAGCAGTGCTCGGACCCAGGAGATATCTATAATTGCAGAGCAACAAGCCACCCAGATGGAATCTTTATATAATGAAATAATGCGATTTGATACTATGCTCGCAGGCCTTAAAAACGCAGTGGAAAAGTTTAATACCAGTCAATTGGAAGCAGAATCATAGGAGGGCAGGGAATGAGTAACGATAATAAAGAAATTAAAAAAATAGCCCTGAACTATACATTAAAAACAATGGCCTTTTCTTCCATTACTGCTGGAATTATCCTGGGTTTACTGCTGGCCTATTTGGCAGATTGTTTTAATTTGCGGGGCTTGATGATATCTTTCTTTTCCGCCTGGTCAGCCGGTATGGTAGTAGCATGGATTTCAACCAATAATAATGCCAGGAAATTTATATATCCTACCTGGTCACTTGTAGAACAGGCGAATCTGATTGCCCGGGGAGACTTAACTGCCGAGGTACCACCAAATCAGCCCATGGGGCAATTGGCATTAATGCGTGATGTTTTTAACCATATGGTATTAGAACTTAGATTTATTGGTAGCCAGATTAAAGAAGCCGGCTTTCAGATTAACCATTCTTCAGAAGAAGCAGTCGAAATCGCTGACAATACTTCGAAAAGTATACATACTATGAACGGCCTTATCGATCAGATTGCTCGGGGAGCAAATGAGCAAGCAGTAAATATGCAGGTAACATCCCGATCTGCAGCTTTTATGGCGGACCTGGCGCAGGAAGTGGCGCAGAAATTCTCTGTTGTTGCTACTCACGCCGGGGAAACTGAAGCCGTAGTAGCCGATGGGTTAAATAATACTAGTTTTCAAAGTCAAAAAGTAACTGAAAGCATGACCTCTATTACCCGGGTAAGCGAATCCATAAAAGAGTTGGAGGAAAAATCGGCTATGATAGGACAGATTGTTAATGTCATAACCGATATTGCCAGCCAAACTAATTTACTGGCCTTAAATGCAGCTATTGAAGCTGCTCGTGCCGGCGAACAGGGAAGGGGTTTTGCAGTAGTAGCGGAAGAAGTTCGCAAATTAGCAGAAGAAACCTCCACCACCGCTCAAAGCATTTATGGATTGATTGGGGATATACAGAATAGTACAGTCCAGGTAGTAGAAGATGTGGCATCAGCCCGGGAAGTGCTGGAGAGCCAGACCGGTGTAGTCTTGAATAATGAAAATTTGTTACTGAAATTGAAGGATCATATAATTCCAGTTAATCAGCAAATCCACAATATAGCAGCCGCCAGCGAGGAAATTACACGCAGTACTAACAGTATCAATAGCGAAATGGAAAATATTGCGGCCGTAAGCCAGGAAACAGCAGCCGCCGCCCAGGAAATACTGGCTTCAACCGAGGACCAATCCAGAAATATTGCTAACATGATGCAATCAGTAAATGAAATGTCTTTGCTGGCTGAAAAACTGGCAAAGCAATCAAGCATAATAAAACTGCCCAACTAAAAAGTCCAGGGACAGATACCAAAAAGCTGCTGACTATAAGAGCCAGCAGCTTTATTGATTTTATTACGGAATTATTAATAATCAAACGAACTTACAGGAATATCCAGGGCGGATGTATCTCCTTCTTTTACAATATCAGCGATGGTCCATACCTGAGGTACTACATTATTTAGATAGTAACGAGCAGAATAAACCTTACCGATATAAAAATCATAATCGAAGTGGTCCGGTCCCAGTTCCTCGGCCCGCTTTTTAGCAATCATACCTTGTTCCAGGATACACCAGGCACCATATACCATAGAAGTAGCGGTTAGAATTCTACGCGCAAACAAAGGCATCATGCCATATTTGCCAGCACCAAAATAGCCGCCAATAGCCATTTGGGTCTCAGCTAATGCTGCAGCTGCCTTGCCAAACTTCTCGAATTCTTTTTCAAAGCCTTCGGTATTCTTATTGGTTTCGTAGAAATCCTGCACCTGTTTAAACCACTTGGCATAGACCGAGCCCTTTTTCATGGTCCACTTGCGGCCAATTAGGTCCAGGGACTGAATGTAGTTGGTACCTTCCCAGATGGAATAAATCTTAACATCGCGGGCAATCTGGGATACCGGATATTCTTCGCAATATCCATAACCACCATAAGCTTGAATAGCTTCGCCAATCAGCCACCAGGCTTCATCAGTGGGATAAGCCTTACATAACGGAGTAACGACTTCAATAAAATCGTTAGCCTCTTTTCTCTTTTCTTCATCCGGATCTTTGTAGCGAATATCAAACATGAAGTAGCTCTTCATAATCATAGCCCGGAAAACCTCGACATGGGCTTTACCCTGTAAGAGGGTACGGCGAATGTCTTCATGATTGATTATGTTGATACGCTCACCTTTGGGATTCATTAAGGGCCGTCCCTGTACCCTTTCTTTGGTATATTCGCGGGCATTATAAGTAGCGTTGGCAGCACATGCCAGACCCAGAAGGCCCGTACCCAGCCGGGCATAATTCATGCACTGGAACATCTGAGCCATGCCCTGACCCTTACCATCTTCACCCGGAGGGTCACCCAATAACCAACCGCGACAATTATTGTTTTCACCCATAGCCAGTGAAGCAGTAATAGAACCATATTGTCCCATTTTATGCTCTATACCGGTAGTTTGAACATCGTTATCAGTCAAACTGCCATCGGGGTTTACCCAGAGCTTCGGTACTGCAAAAAGCGAAATGCCACCGGTTCCGGGTCGTGCGCCTTCTATTCTAGCCAGATACAGATGGATAACATTTTCGGTGAAATCGTTGTCACCACCAGTAATAAATATCTTATTACCCTTGATTTTGTAAACACCAGGTTCGTCGGTGGGGTAGGCTTTGGACAGAATGTCACCCACATCGGAACCGGCTGTAGGTTCAGTCAAACACATAGTACCGGCCCAGGTTCCATCCATCATTTTAGGTAAAAACATTTCTTTGATTTTTTCCGATCCAAAGGCTTGAATAAGTTCAGCTGCACCAGTGGTCAGTCCAATATAGGGCATGAAGGCAGGGTTGGCAGCGGACAGCATTTCCTGGCACATAGCAAAAAGCACATTAGGCATGGTCATGGCATCTTCAGCATCATCAATATTGGCGGTTCCCCAACCATCCTCCTGCAGTTTATGAAAGAGGCCTCCAAAACTGGGAGGGGTGGTTACTTTGCCATCCGCAAAACTGCAGGGATTAGCATTGCCATCTTCGTTAGTAGGCTCGACCAACTCTTTACACATCTTGCGAAACGGCTCCAATACCGATCTGACTTCCTCCTTGGAGTAATAATCAGCAAACTCCTTATAAGCAAAAACTGTTTCCGTAGGAAGCCATTCCTGGGCTATAAATTCAAAATCTCGCGTATTTAAATAAGCAAAATTAGCCGACATTCTTTTAACCCCCCAAAATCAGGAACTGAGTACATCTCAATTCCCTCGTATTTTTTTCTTTATTGAGTAATCCGTTCACTTGGGCGCATTCTCCTATATACACCCCCTTATGAATTACGCCTCAATTTCAGCATATGTTACGAAAGTATATATTTTTAATACAAATTATATCATATTATAATTTAATACTTTGTAAAATTTAGTCACAATAAGTCCAGAGACAGGCACTTGTTTGGTAAATATTACTAAGAGGCTTTAGCCACTGTTTCTCTCAATAGAAGTATCCTCATATTATTAACATCTTGTAATATCAAGTTACTCAATAATACTTGATTTTCCTTCGATTTGCTGTAACCCTTGCATCATGAATAACAACGGTAGAAGAGCTATAATTATAAAAGAGCCCCGGGAACTACCCGGGGCTTACAATATAATTAGGAAGGTGAAACCATGGAAGAACCAGCATGTACAGTTGGGTGTGCAGCGGTTCAAGATATTCCTGCTATGCTAAGTTTCGAAAAGAAGTATTTCGACACCTGCTGGCAGTCTAAGACCAATACCTTGAAGAGTTTAATTGAAAGAGACCCGAAGATGTTCCGATTATGTAAAGTGGATAATATTTTAAAAGGTTATTACGGAATACTTCCGCTACCATATGAAATATGGGAAAAGGTTCTTAAGGGTCAAATTCTCGAGGATGATGCCATACCCTATCTGCTACCATTTGAAGCACCTGATGTTTACCTGTACATTTATTCAGTAATTGTTGACTTATCAGATAAGCAACATAAAACCTATACGCGAGCACTGATTCGCGATTTTACCCGACAGTATATTCTAGGGCAAAAAAGGAAAATGGCTAATATTAAAGCGGTGGGGGCTTTTACGGTTTCCGAAGGTGGCAGGCGACTGGTAGAACGCTCCAAATTTATTTATAAAGGCAGTTTCCTTGGTAACAATGGACTTTATGTAAGATCTTATGCTATAAAAAGAGAGAACCTGGTAAAGCAAGCTCTGAAAAATAGAGAGCAACACACCCAAAAACGGATTGCCTAAAAGAATTTACCTTGAATTTAAGAGTCATCATAGCGGATGGCTCTTTTTTTGCCCTATATCTACCCCTTACATCCAAGAACTTACGAATTACAAGGGTCTAGCCTCATGCCCTCGTACAGTGTGTCTGACTCCTAAGCCTTCACCCTCACCCTCGCCTTACTCCATCAACTATGAAAAAAATTAGTTATCGGCAATAGAAAATCTAAAAATAATTGCATATTGTATAAAGTGGCTATAAAATTCTCAAAATTTTAATAGCTACAGTTGGTGAGTTTATGTAAAATAAAACTTGTAACTCCATTGGTCCATGGCAAAAAGAGATAATTAGGTTAACAACTTAAGGAGGGGTTTTAGTGGTAGGGAATCTTACTAGTGAGGATAAGGGCGATTTTGAGCACTTTATGCTAAAAGAGATATTCGACGAACCAGAAGCATTGCGGCAAACTTTGAACGGTAAAATAAAGGATAACAAAATCGTCTTTAGCGAGTTTAAATTTGAAGCTAAGGATGTAAACAAAATATTTATTGCAGGGTGTGGTACCGCTTATCATGCTGGACTGGTAGGCCGCAAAGCTATTGAAGAACTGGCTGGTATTCCGGTGGAAATTGACCTGGCCTCTGAATTTGCTTATCGTAAAGTATTATGGCAGGCAGGTGACCTGCTTATAGTCATTAGTCAGTCCGGTGAAACTGCTGATACCCTGGCTGCCCTGTATAAGGCAAAAGAAGCAGGAATTCCTGTTATGGCCGTAGTAAATGTCCCTGACAGTACTATAGCTCGTTTGTCTGATATTGTAATTTATACTCAGGCGGGGCCGGAAATCTCCATAGCCTCAACCAAGGTTTACCTGACTCAGTTACTGGTTCTATATCTTTTAGCTTTATTTTTTGCTCAGGAAAAAGATACTTTGCCGGCAGAAGAGCTTAAAGCCTATATTAATAAAATTGCCGCCATTGACCAACAAGTAGAAAAAGCCCTGGCTCAGCAACCTACCATCAAAGAAATAGCCAGTCATTACCATAATGCTAATAATGCTTTTTTCCTGGGTCGGGGTTATGACTATCCTGTCGCCATGGAGGGGGCTTTAAAGCTTAAAGAAACTTCTTATGTACACGCCGAAGCATACGCTGCCGGGGAACTAAAACATGGTCCTATTGCTTTGATTAATGATGATGTTTTAGTAATGGCTCTATTTAGCCAGGATGCTCTGGTTGAAAAGACTATACCCAATATCAATGAAATAAAATCTCGGGGAGCCATAACAATAATAATATGTAAGGAAAGTCTGCAGAAATATTGCCTGGAGTACAAAAATAGAATTGTCATTCCCGACACTGATCCCTTGCTGGCACCGCTGGTAGCAGTGGTTCCTTTACAGCTATTCGCCTACTATATGGCTGTCTTCCGTGGTACCGAAGTAGATAACCCTCGGCATCTAACTAAAGCAGTTACGGTGGAATAAGTATTAGAAGATGGCGTTATCTAAAAGTCAACAAAAGCTGCTGACCATAACAGTCAGCAGCTTTAACTTTTTACGAGAATCTTGTTTAGGTTCAGGCCAAATATTTCATGAACCTTGGTTACAAGCCTAATTTTCAGAATCTTTGTTTTTAAAAGCCAGGCGAGCGAAAAACCGTCCTCCATTTAACAGGTAAAAACCCAATAATATAGTAACTAGCATGGCTAATGATCTTTCTGCTACTAATAATTGTTGGTCAATAGTATCTATACCCATAGGACGGTAATAACCTATGTATAAAGCATTGGAGAGAATGCGCAGTAAATCCGGTACAAAATAGACTATAAGTACCATTCCGGTTATTTTCATGGCTAACAAAAACACGGCTTGAGCAGATTCCGTAGCTGTATCCTCTTCTTCGGGATAAAACTTTCTTACCAATCTACTGGTACAGCTTATCAAGTATATACCTATCAATAATAAGGCCAGCGGATATACCAGTGTCATTATTTGTTGGCTCAAAGCCCAACCAGGATAATTATGGCCAAATAGAGATGGTACGGTCATAATCAAAACCATTATAGCCTTGATAATGGCCAGTATACCAATAATTCTGGTACCCGCAGCAAATAAATCAGATGCCAATATTTTCATAAATAATACTCCTTCCTTGGTATTATTTAAATAATACCAGAGATTACTTTTATTTTATACCCTTCTATTTCCAGTAAGCCATTATATTTAGTCCCTTGCCATCCAGCAGGAATCCTATCACAATAACTATTATCAAAAAAAATGCCTCTACCGGGTAATAGATTATAGGTTTCTTAAGGGGTTTAAACTATTCACCTCACACTCCATGGAAATGATTATAACCTTTGGCTTGCAAAGGCTGCCGGCTACCTTTAGAGTCAATGATGTGATAGCCAAGGTCTTCGGATACAATTTAAAGTTGGCATCAATTAACCTCCCAATTTTCAGAATGATCCACCTCCTGAAAAAATAAAGCGAACCCCAGTAATAAGGTTCGCCTTTAATAATTTACGCTTCCTTACGCTGGTATTATCCAGATCAAGTGTAAAGGGTAAGAGACCTGGCGCCTCACTCTCAGCCCAGCAATAAGGGCTCCCCTAGCGTTTAATATTAAATTTTTGTGTATGGCTAGTATATCTTTACAAAAATGCTTAGTCAAGGATAAACTCTATATCATTGTTTCATAATAAGCCTGTCCAAGTTGACCTATGCAAATAGGCATGATATGTTGAGTATGTAAGGGTATATAATTATAAAGGGTGATTATATGAGCGAGATAAATAATAAAGACAGCATCAAAATTCTAGTGTCAGGGGATTCCATCTCCAAAGGGATAATATATGATGAAACCAAAAGCAGGTATATTGTGCTGCAAGAAAACTATGTAGATACAATCAGCACGAAAATTAAAGGCTCCATTAAGAATATTTCGAAGTTCGGTAGTACTATAACAAGAGGAATTAGTAAGTTGGAAAAACACATAGGTAAAGAGAATCCAGATATTGTTTTAATTGAATACGGTGGAAATGATTGCGCTTTTAATTGGGATGAAGTGGCAGATAATCCGGATGTTGATCACCTGCCCCAAACAGAAATCAGGCTATTTGAAACAGCCCTTCATGAAACCATAGAGCTACTAAAAAATACGAAAATTACTCCCGTGCTTATGACCTTGCCTCCACTTAATGCTGAAAAGTATTTAGAATGGGTAAGTAAAAACAATCCTCTTACCCGGGGTAATATTCTTAAATGGCTGGGAAACGTTGCGGAGATTTATTACTGGCAGGAAAGATATAGCTATGCCATTAACAAAGTTGCCGAAGAAACTCATACCAGAATAATAGATATCAGAAGTGCATTTTTGCAGTCACCTGATTTCACCAAATATATTTGCAAGGACGGAATGCATCCCAATAGGAAAGGGCAGAAGCTAATTGCTGATAAAGTTTTCGATTATATTAAAACAAGTTACGATTTTTTACTAATAGAGAAACCTTCAACAATATGAGTATTTGCTAAACTAAGCAGATAACTTGACAGTAGTTGGCGGGTCTGTTGGAACCAAAGATAACAAGAAAAGGGGAGAGGGTTTGACAGAATTAATCAGGAACTTACCAGCAGGGAGCATCAGTGGTGCAAGGGTAGTATATCAAAAATAGACCTGCGGCATATTAGAGGCAGAGGTTTAGAATTTCAGCCAATGAGTTAAGTGATGGCGAAAGTACATAGCTAAAGTTTCGTATAGTAAGTGAACGAATAATCAGTGGGGTATACAGAATGAAACGGACAAAATTACTGGTAGTGCTACTAACAGTCATGTGCATGGTAGTTATAGGCGGCTGTTCTTCTAAAAATATTTCTCATATAAACCAGACCGGGCTCAAAAACACAGAGAAGCCGGCATTTAATCAAGACCAGGTCTATGTATCGGCTAACACAACCGGTCTACAGCTTCTAAAGGGAATCTGCGCAGACAGCAAGGACAAAAACGCTATCTTTTCACCCCTCAGTCTGTCCACCATCCTGGCTGTACTCCAAAATGGAGCCGAGGGTAAGACACGGCAAGAGATAAATACCCTTATTAATCTGGATCAACTCCCTACAGAGAGACTGAATGAAAAATATCATATGACAATCGAAAAAATTCTCAAATCCGACTATGAGGAGAACGGTAAAAAGACCACCGTTATTGAGCTGGCCAATTCACTGTGGGTACAGGAGAAGCTGCCTGTGAAAGACACTTTTCTAAAACCTGCGCACAACTATTACAATACCGAAGCCTTCAATGTCAATTTTACCGATAAAAACACCATATCTACCATGAACCAATGGATTGAAGATAAGACCCACGGCAGGATATTTAATCACATCAGTGGATTCGATAGTCCTCCCGCAATGGTAGCCTTCAACTCTTTGTATTTTAATGGTAAGTGGCAAATTCCTTTCGATCCTTCCAATACCCAACCGGAGAAATTTTATCTAAACAATGGCCGAACCGTAAAAGTTGATATGATGAATGCCGATCAATGGATTGGCTATTATGAGAATGATCAAGTCCAGATGGGAAAGTTTGACTATTTCGGCTGCAATATGTTGGTTATCCTGCCTAAGGGCGATACCAACGATTACCTTCGCCATTTAGATTACGAACAAATTCAAACCGCACTCAGTAATGCTGAACTCAGAAAAGTAAAAGTGAAGTTCCCTAAATTCAGCTTCAATCAGAAAAATGAGCTGGTTAGTCACCTTCAAGCTATGGGAATGGAATCAGCATTTGACAGCAATAAAGCTGATTTTTCCGGAATTGCCGATGGTTCGACTAACTTCAACCTATTTATTAGCAAGATATCTCAGGAGTGTTTTATTAGTGTGGATGAGGAGGGCACCGAAGCTGCTGCCCTTACCTCAGTAATCTTAAGTGGTTCTGCCCCGCCCCGGGAAAACGCCCCTGTTAAATTCTATGTAAACAAACCTTTCATATTTATTATTAGCGATGATTATAATGGACTGTTCTTATTCATCGGGAAAGTAGAAAACCCACTGGATAAGTAGTAATATACTTTTAGTAAATTCAACCAGAGGAGATATTAAAAACGTCGCATCAATATCCAACATCGTCTCGTTTATGAGGTAGATGAAACCCTAATAATTCTTAAGATACCTGGAATGTGGACATATTACGATTAATAAATTGTGAGAAACAAGGAGTGATATTTATGGCAACCCGTAGAAATTACATATTATTATCTACAGTTATTATTGCAGCCCTGGCAATGATATTATTGCTAAATACACCGACTTTTGCTGACACTGATATAAAGATAACCATATGTGACCCGGATCGCATCAATGCGGATAGCCCACAAGAAGGCAATACGATAAACACCGTTTTATCGTCGCCCAGTATTTCCTATGGTGAAAATAGGGAACTGGGCACAGTACAGATTACCGGAAAACCTGGCATAGCCATACCAGTGCAAGAGGGCCAGAAAATGATGGTTAAACTTCCGCCAGGGATAAGCTATATGCAGGTTCCTGATGCTAACAATTATAAACAATATATAGAATGGCCGACCCAATTGAATGAGAAGAAGAATCAAATTTGTGATTCCGATAGTAAACCGGGAATAAGCTTTGTAACTGCTACTCCTCATTCCCTGACGGTAGAGGTTAGCCATGTAGACACCACCGGAGATATTATGGTGATTGATTTAGTCTTCAACCAGGATAATTATAGTAAGGTAAGAGTAGCTCCGTTTATAGAAGTAGCAGAAGAATACTCCACAGATGCAGAAGCTGAAATTAGCCGTCTGGAATTTCTCATACGGTTGGCCGAGCTGACATGGCCGTTTAGCGATTCACCAGTTAAATTGGGTGATAGCAGTAATATAATGCCTCAAGATTTGTTTACTGACGTTACCGGCAATGAGGCAGGTATATATAAAATTATACCTTTGATTGAAAGCAACTTTTTAAAGGGCTATGAAGGAGGCTTATTAAAACCGGAGCAAAGTATTTCGCGGGCAGAAGCAGCCCATTTAGCGGGTATGATATTTGGAACGGCTGCATCAGCCCCCGCTCTCTTTAAAGATCCCTCACCCATTTGGGCACAAAAGGGAATTACTGCAGCCTTTAATGTTGGAATTATCCAAGGCTACCCTGATGGAACTTTCCGTCCCAATACTCCATTAAGCAGGCCCGAAGCTATTATAATTTTGCAAAACTGCCTGGAAAGCTATAGTAAGTGACCTTGTCTTCGAGAAGATAATAGCTGTGGATACAGGAGAAGCTGCCTGTGAAAGACACTTTTCTAAATCAATATGAAAAGGGGAGAGAGTTTGGCAGAATTAATCATTAATCTTATAGTATGTGCTCTGCTTTTCTTTACCGGCGTATTAATAAAATACTTTAAAGCCTATGGTTTAATAGCCGGATATAATACTGCACCTCGTGAGATAAAAGAACAAATAGATGCTAAAGCCCTGGGCGATTTTGTAGGGCGGCAATTGATGATTGCAGCTTTCACTCCACTTCTGGGCTACGGCCTGAAGCGGGCCGGGTTGATATGGGGGACAGAAGTGGGATTCGGCCTATTAATTCTTATAATTATCTATACCGTAATAAAAACCCAGAAATTTAACCCGCCAACAGGAAAGAACAAATCCGCTGCAATAGGTATCCTGATTACCCTCATTATTGTTGTCGGTGTCGGGGCCGGTATAGCCTGGACTGCTCTGCCGCCCGATTTTAACCTGGAAAGTGAGCAGTTTACTATAAGTGGAGCTTACGGGATTAGTGTAAACTACAGTGATATCAAAGAACTTGTTTTGGTAGATGAGATTCCTCCCTTATCCATGAGAACCAACGGCCTTGGTTTGGGCCCGATTTTAAAAGGCCATTTTCAACTGGAAGACAAAGGTAAGGCTTTACTATTCCTGCGGTCGGACAGCGGGCCGGTACTTATTATTAAGCCGCAAACAAACCGGGAAATACTTATGATTAATAGCAAAGACGCGGCTGAAACCAGGTTACTGTACCATAGTCTAAATGATAAACTTAACCGTGACCAACCGAGCCCGGCAGTAGGAACTAGCACTGGCCAGCTAACACCGGATTCACCCGAAATAAGCACTGATGATTTTGGCTATCCGCCCAACTACCCCAAGTTTGAGATACGGTATGGTAACCGGCTATTATCCTGGTCCAGGGGAGACTCCAATTTCACCGGGAAACCGGGAGGTATTATTGGCAATACCATGTTTGGGATGAATGAGGAACACACTGATTTGCTGAAACCTAACACAGTTAAGCCCGAATCTGAATTGGTCCTGGTAGCTGCCGCTGTACCCGGCTTAAACAACCCCGAGTATAAATTGCACACGCTGAATAAGGATAATCTACTCTCGCCCTACCCCTTAAATAAAAATACCATGCTAGCTCCCAAAGAAGAAGGGGAATACATTTTTGTACTATGGGTAGATTGGGGAAACGGCGACAATTCTATTGTCTATTTTTTTAAACTAAAGGTGGATAGCTGACCAGTTTTATAAGGAGTAAATGTTGTAATGAAATATCCCGTTAACCTTATAATATTTGATTTTGACGGTGTTATTATTAATTCTGGGCAGGATATAGCCAGTGCCGCACAGCATGTATTAAAGTTATTTGACCAACCTGTCCTGAGTCAGGAGGAAATAATCAGTTATGTTGGCCACGGAGTCCAGTACCTGATAAAAAACTGCTTCAAAGGTTGCGATGATGATTTTGTCGAACAGGTAATACCCGTCTACCGCAAACACTATTTGAAAAATGCGGTAGTTAAGACCAGACTATATGAACACGTAGAGGAAACCCTGGAGTATATTAAAAAGTCCGGGGAGAATAACAAAATAGCCCTGGTAACCAACAAACCGGAAGATTTGACCTATAAAATCCTTGAAGTGTTAGGGGTCAAACCATACTTTGACATGGTGGTGGGGCCGGAATCGGTAAAGAAAATGAAACCTGACCCGGAAGGCATTCTCCAGGTATTAGAGCAGTTTAAAATACCGCCCCAGCAGGCCGTAATGGTTGGTGATTCGCATGTTGATATAGAAGCCGGTAAAAACGCAGGTACCATAACTTGTGGAGTAACCTACGGACTAGGGGATAGGGAAGAACTCATCAAATCTTCCCCGGATATTTTAATAAATGATCTGGCAGAGTTGTTAGAGCACATCGAATTTGGTTACTAGAGGTGAGAAAATGCTAAAATGGGTTACTTATCTTTTGGTTATTATCATTGTAGCCTGTATGCTGACCCCTCATATTCTGGGGCCACTAGGAAATGGAATTATAGTTGGTTCTCTGTTAACGGCATCACTGGGCCTATTGGTCTATTTGGCGGTAAGATGGAAAAGCCTATCTGTTTCACAAAGATGGGGAATCAGTCTTAGCATTATAGTATGGTTGGTATTGATGTATAGTTTTATACGCTAGGGAAACCTAACTAATGTTGACTATTTACCGATACCAACCGTATTCCTGGGGACCCCTGATAAATAGCTGGTAATATTATTGGCAATTTCGTTTATCAGAGTGTTACGAGCCTCCCGACTGGCCCAGGCAATATGCGGAGTAATAAAAAGCCGTTCACGATGTTTAATTTTTAACAGAGGATTTTCTCTATCTATTGGTTCCCGTTCCAATACATCCAGAGCGGCGCCCCCAATCAATCCCTCATCTAAGGCTCTGGCCAAATCAGCTTCGTTTACAATACCTCCCCGCCCCAAATTAAGAATAATTGCATGAGACTGCACTAATTGCAGACGCTCGTATTGCAGGAGATTCAAGGTTCGTTCATTTAACGGTGCATGAATAGAGACTATATCCGCTGTTTGCAACAACTCCTCCAATTCTACCCTGGTATAATCAGGGTTGTCATTAGCCCCGGAAGTAGAATAATAAATAATCTTGCAGCCAAACTCCCGGGCTACACCTGCTACTGATCGCCCAATCGTACCCAAACCAATAATCCCCCAGGTCTTGTTATAAAGCTCCCAGAAGGGACGATCCAGATGAGTAAAGATGCTACTTTCGGCATACTCACCTGATTTAACATAGGCATCATAATAAGCCAGCGATTCCAGCAGGTAAAACAATAGAGCGAATGTATGCTGAACTACGCTGCGGGTAGAATAACCAGCCACATTACAAACTGTTATATTACGAGTTTGAGTATAGTGCAGGTCAATATTGTTGGTACCGGTAGCAGATACACAGATTAACTTCACCCGCGGGGCATGCTGTAGATTAGAACTGTTCAAAACCACTTTGTTGGTAATAACAATTTCGCAATCCTGGATTCGCTCCACAACATTTTCGGGACTGGTAGTATCATAAACCACAACCTCGCCAAACTTATTAAAAACCTCGAAATTAGCATCTTCCCCCAGAGTCTTGGCATCCAGAATACATATTTTAGCCATAGTCAATCCCTTTCTAATTAGTCTTTTTAGTTGAAATATACACTAAATAATTAGTCTTCCAAGCATAGGGAGTAATTAAGCATAAGTTTATCAGGAATACTTAAAAAAGGGTAGTGGTGCCCAGTTTGATGTTGAGCAATTTATTTACAACAATTATCCCTGGCAAAAGGTCTTAATTATATTTTTACGAGGATGGTATCAGGATTTGAGTAATGATCACGTCACTAAATACAGATGGGTCATAGCTTTAATTGTATTTATGGGAATTATGGGTATGAATGTCATGTGGTTTATTCCGTCCCCGCTTCTGACCATTATAATGAACGACCTTAATTTAAACCTTACCCTGGGTGGTTTGGGGATATCTATTATCTGTCTCCTGGCAGCTGTATTTAGTTTGACTGGAGGTTGGCTGGTAGAGCAGATCGGTGCTAAAAAGGCCTTTATGTATGGACTCTGGTTAATGGCGACAGGGGCTATTTATTGCTATCTGGTTGATAACTACACAGGTTTCTTTATCAGTCGTATTGTAATTGGTATTGGGTCAGGTCTATGTTTAACTATTTCAGGTGTAATCGTCATGAAATGGTTCTCGGAGAGAGAACGGCCATATATTAATACCATCAACTCCTTGTTGCCCTATGTGGCAACTGTATTTACGTTTACCCTTACTATTCCGCTATTCATTTTACTTGGTAATTCATGGCGAATGGTAATAGTTGCCTGGGGGATATTTTTAGCCCTTACAGCTCTGGCCTGGACTATATGGGGAAGAGACGGAGACGATTTAGATGATGTTCCTGACGAAACTAAGCAGACACTCGGATGGAGTTTATACATTAATGTATGGAAAAACAGGGAGGTACGTCTGCTTAGTATTGCTCTAGCCTGCGACCTGTGGAGTTTTCAGTTTTTATCATCCATATTGCCTACTTTTTATACAGCGGAATTAGGTATGAGTTTGCAACTATCGTCCAAGCTAACCGCTATATTTCCCGTAGCCGGTATTGTGGCTGGTTTGCTCTGCGGAATATGGATGAGCCGACTAGGTCTACGCAAACCATTTACCTATCCTCTTCATGTCATGATTTTTGTTGGAACCTTTATGGCTATTAATTATACCGGTTTCTTACGAGTACTGGGAATAGCTATGGCAGGCTTCGGCAATGCCGGCTGGGCTCCGGCATTATTTACAATGCCTATGGAGTTTGATGATATGAATCCGGAGAAGGTAGGAGTCGTATTTTCAATAATGTTATCAATAGGATATTTGGCTGCTTTTATTTCTCCATGGTTAGGCGGTTGGCTGGCGGAAAGAATCAGTATTCACCATACGATTTTCCTCTTCTCCATTTCATCGCTTATTGCTGCAGCATGCACCTTTTTGATGAAAGAAACAGGAACATATAAAAAGGCGCATAGCTTAGGGAGGGGTGTCTAGCAGAGTTGCTGGAGTATGTAAATGAAGAAATGCCAACCTAATAATATTACTGCAGGCCAAATAAATCGCGGCTACTAAAACTAGTTGGTTAATCTTACTAATATTAATTGCTGCCGTATTTTCGCTATAATAGATTTAGCAAAAAAAGGAGGCGAATGAGTGGTAGTTTCATTAATAGGATTAGTGCTTGTGGTTATAGTATTGATATTAGCAGCTGTTGCAATATCCGCAACCAGGGGAAATTCAAAGGAGGAGGGGAAAATTATGATGAAAAACGTTTATATTTATGTGGTCTTATTTGCAACCTTAATGATGATAATTGGTGGAAGCGTAGCCGCATTCATGGCCGTTGCCGACATTGTTACTCCTGCTCCCTATCACCAGTCATTTGAAGAATATAGACAATGGGGTTTGGAAAAGTCCGAAAATGCGAATACCAAAGCTAATCTTAGCGAAACTGAGCTAAAAGCAAGATATGATGCTCTAGTCGTAGCTGAAAAAGACCGTCAAGTTAACCGAGCTAAAAATAGCCTGGTAAAAAGCATGGGTTGGATTATTATTCCACTACCAGTATTTATAGTTTTTCAAAGACGGCTAAAATCAGGTCCGGAGGTTTAAATTTCCAGTTAGTGTGTTCAATACCCAATACTGCCTTATTTCAACTATCTTAGAGAAAAGCTGGTAGAATCTTCAACTAGTCATCCTAGGTTTTATTAAGTTAAGGTAAAGGGGAAGGAGGTATGTATATGAAAAAAATTTTAGTACCTGTTTTAGCCCTTTTCCTTCTCCTGGTACCCATACATAATCTCAGTGCAGGGACAAACCAGGCATGTCACTCCCAGGTTACCCGACTGGTATTTAAGAGCGATCGATGTCGTTTCATAAGTACCAGTATCAAGAATTGTTCTCCGATTATAGGGATACAAAGATGGACCACTACCCAGCTAAAGACGGTAAAGGTTCATATCTATAACAACAGGGAGGGGACATGGACACAGGGTCCTGCAAAAACTATAACGGTACCTATTCAAAAAACACCCCAACTCATTCCAGCGCCAACACCAAAACCAGTACCCGTACCTGCACCAACTCCGGTACCAGTACCTAAACCGGAGCCAAAACCGGCCCCGGCACCATCTCAGGAAACAGCAGATTTTTCTGCTATGCAAAAAGAGATGCTGGGCTACATAAATGCTGAAAGGGCGTCCGCAAATGTGACACCGTTAACTCTGGACCAGAAACTATGCCAGGGAGCCTATCTCAAATCACGCGATATGGCAGTTAACGGATATTTCAGCCACACATCCCCAACCTATGGCAGTCCTTTTGACATGATGACAAGTCAGGGGATTACCTATAGGATGGCAGGGGAGAACATAGCTAAAAATATCAGTGTAAAAGGTGCTCACACCGCATTTATGAATTCACCTGGCCATAAAGCCAATATTCTTAATCAGGGATTCGGTAAAGTGGGATTAGGGTTTTACCAGGAAGGACAGTATCTGTACGTTACCCAGTGGTTTACAAACTAGTTTTAAAAACATAATTCAGCTAAACACCAAAGGGGCAGTTTTAAATAATAAACTGCCCCTTTGTGCTCCTATATGTGTCTTAACTGCTATAATTGGTTAAAAGAAATAAGAAAAGGTTAAATAAATGACCTATAAAACCATCAATGATACCACCATCGAAGAAATAATTATAAAAAAGTCCAGGTTCATCTGTGTCCTAATGCCTCTAAATCAAATGCAAGATGTAGATACCGGACGTGATGAAATTAGACAAAAATATCCCGAGGCCAATCATTATTGTTTTGCTTATAGATTAAGGCAGGACGGTAGCATTCTGGAACGATGCAGTGATGACGGCGAACCAGCCGGAACCGCAGGATGGCCCATGCTTAATGTGCTGACACAGAACAATTTAGAAAACATTATGGCTATTGTAATCCGTTATTTTGGCGGAACCCTGCTGGGAACCGGGGGACTGGTCAAGGCATATACCCAGTCTCTTCAAACTGCCCTGGATAAAGCCCGAATTATTTGCATGGAATACTCCCAAAAGATTATGCTCACCCTTGACTATAGCTATTATGGCATTTTGGCAAACTACCTTAGAAATATTATTAATGAAGTAGCAGATATTCAATATGCCGAGCAGGTCAGATTGGAGGTTTGGGTAACAGTCGGCAAGCTGGATACATTTATAGTTAAAGTTGAAGATCTGAGCTCAGGAACAGCCCAGGTAGAGATTCTTGAACGAGGTTTTGTTCATAATAAGAACCAACATTATTTGAGATAAATACGCCTTTACTTCTCCCCTATGCAGCACAACCAATTATTAGCTTCGACCACTGCAGTTGTCACATTTTTAAATTGCGCCTCCTCCAGCCATTGCTTCAATTCTTCCGGAGCAAATATCTGCATATCACTAGCAGCAGTATAGGCTTCATTTCTTTCCCAGAAGAGCTCACTTTTATACACTTCATTAATAATGACAAACTTGCCGGCAGGCTTTAAGACCCTTTTTATTTCTTTAAAACATTCGCCCAGATCTGGCCAAAAATAAACGGTTTCCACTGCCGTAACTATATCAAAGAAATTATCTTTAAAAGGAAGTTCATTAACAGCAGCTTGTAGTATTTCTACCCGGCCTTCCTTAATCCATTCTTCGTTATAAGCACTGGACCAGGCTACACAGTCTGATGAATAATCAATCCCAAAGACTTTGCCCTCAGAGACAATTTCGGCCATGCGGTGAATTGTCCGCCCTCCTCCACAACCTACATCCAGTATGATGCTGTCAGGAACAATAGAGAACTGCTCCATTCCCCAGCTGGTCAACGCAAAATGGCTTTCATTCATCTTATCGGCAATCAGTTTTCCCTGTTCACCAGACGGTTTTTTACATTGATTTATTTTTTGAGAAAGTTCATTCATAATAAGACCCCATAACTCTTGCAGATTTTAACAGATATTGTATTAGACAATAACATTGCTCCTGTTATTATACCATCCTCTATATAGACTAGCCTAAGGCACAAGTGTTTAGCCTTCTTTCATTGGCAGCCGGTATCAAATCCCGGTGGGCGGAAATATAAAGAACATGCTTGCGTAAGCAATAGAGGCACATAATGATGTCACTCAAATCCTAACAATGTCTTATTAGAATATTTCACAAAAATAGAGCCTCAACTCAAGGTAAGGCCCTATTTTATAAAGTCTTATTGTTTCTACATCATTTTTGCGCATTCATTAGCACATTGGTGACAAACATCGGCGCATTGCTGGCAGTGCTGGTCTTTGAACATAAAACATTCTGTAGCACAGGAATCGCAAATAGTTCTGCACATATTGCAAATAAATTTTGCATCTGGATGATCCATTGTCATTGCTTCAACTGCTAAATTGCAGATATCTGCACACAATCTAAGGGTTTTGATACAGTTTGCTCGTGCATTAGCATCGGGTTCTTGCAAACAAGAATTGAAACACTGGTTACATACCTGTAAGCATTTGGCACATGCGTCGATACATGCCTGATACTTGCTGACTGATGTTTGGATATTTGTCATAATCGTCCTCCCTTTGTAAATAAAATCAATATTATTCTTCTCAATCAACAAAAGACTATTCATTATTCAAAAGATAATATTCGCTAACAACCTAAGCTGGGCATAGTGTTAAAGAAGTGACTGAGTTATAAATATTATGCCTATTGCATACATTATGTACATAATGTACGATAGGGGTGAAAGCGGGTGATTTATATGCAAACGATAAATGCTACTGAAGTTAGGAACAATTTTAGTTTTTACATTGATACTGTAATACGGGAAAAACCTATTGCCGTAAAACGAAATAGGGATGTACTTTTGTTTTTTTCAGATCAAATAGTAAAAGACCTGGTGAAGGATTTGGCATTTCAGGCTGAGTTAACTCATGAGGATGAAACTATTGTGGGTACTATAGAAGGGTTTGATCTGGTAGTTGAAGGAAAATCAGAGCAAGAAGTTATCCGGAAACTTGCTGAGGATTTACTGGAATATGCTCAAGATTATGTTAATGATTTTAAACTATTTTATAATGCTCCTAACCGAAAAAGCCACTATCCTTATGTTTTAAAAGTGCTTTTAGCATCCGCAATTGATGAAATTATAGGATTCATTAATGCCAAAGTGGTCTGAACTCAAGCGGTTTTGTGAGCATGATGGTTGGGAGCTGTATAAACAAACAGATCACTACTTTTATCGAAAACGCATGCCTGATGGAACCTTAAAACTAACTAAAATATCAAATAGTACCGGTGATATTCCAAAACCCGTTTGGGAGAAAATAAGAACCAAGCAACTTCAAGTAACCCAAGAATATTTTAATAAACTGAAGTAAACCTAAGAATATTTCATAATAAAAGAGCCTCGACTCAAGGTGAGGCTCTGTTTAGCGGAGTATTTTTATTTCTACTGCTGCAATCGTTACATTTTCAAATTCGGTGCCCTCATCCACAACCTACATCCAGTATGTCAAAGGAGAATAAAAACATGAACGTAGATGAACGCCTGGCCAGGGCTGTAGAGATGGTGAAAGAGTATGAAAAAATACATAGCCGATTAGAAACAACCCGCAATATGATTAGTAGAGAAAGGAACCGCTATACCGAATTACAAAAACAAATGGCTATAGAAGGCCGGGATGTAGAGAGGCTAGATGGCATTACCCTGCAAAATCTGTGGCACAGCCTGATGGGGACTAAAGAGCTGGCAAAACGCAAGGAACAAGAAGAATACCTGGCAGCCAGAATGAAGTTTGATGCAGCCGCCGTCTCCCTGCAAATGCTGGAGTCAGATTTAGATAGATTAGAACAGCAACTAATTGCCATGGGTGACCCAGAGCTTGAATACCAGCAGGCCATACAGGCAAAGGAAAACTTTTTGCTGCGTTCCGGTACCCCTGATGCTAAACATATATTTGTATTGGTAGAACAATTAGGATATTTGAAAGCACAAGATAAAGAATTAAAAGAGGCAATCGAAGCAGGTGAAAAAGCCAAAGAAGCCCTTTCCCGGGTAGAAAATAACCTGGGTAGCGCTCAGGGGTGGGGTATCGTTGATATTCTGGGAGGCGGACTGATAACTACAGCGATAAAACATTCTCACATTGGTGATGCCAGGAATAACATCGACCGGGCGCAACAACTTCTTCGGAAATTCCAGCGGGAACTGGCCGATATTACAGTGACTGACACTATCGAAATCGATAAAATAAGTACCTTTGCTGATTTTCTCCTGGACGGGGCCTTGTTTGATATAATCGTCCAATCGCAAATTAACTCCGCTCAAAATCAAACCCGCCAACTTAAACATAAAGTGCAGACCCTTATTCAAGACTTGCAAAGAATGCAAGAGCAAAACCAGCAAGAGACCTTGCGACTTGAGCAGGAGAGAAAAGATATAGTAGAGAATGCAAAGTATTGATGGGAATAAACCTTTATTTCTCTCCTATGCAGCATAACCAATTATTGGCCTCTACCACTGCAAAGATGTTTTAAATCTCCCTTCCACAGCACTTCTTGAATTTCTTGCCACTTCCGCATGGACATGGGTCATTTCGTCCTATCTTTTTTCGCGTCTTCATATTAATTATGTTAGTCCCGGGCGAGGGAAGAGGGTTTAGATTCTGTTGTTCCTTCTTCCAAAGTTCATTTGGACTATAGCCCTTTAGAAACCATTGCCGGGTGTTATTCATCAGGGAAGATATATGTTCCATAAACGCCTGTATCGTTTCCAGGTCCGATATCTCCAGTTGGCTCTGTAAAAACTCAATTATAGCATGGGGCATATCGCCAATCTGGATGCCATAAACACATTCCTCCACTATTTGATCAGCCTCTTCACGGCTTATTATATAATCATCAGTAATGAAATTAACAAAATTAATGTAAGAAGTGTTTCGCTCTACAAATCCAGGTTCACCGGCTGTAAGCAGTTGCTCCTTTGTAAAGGGGTAATAATCAATAGTTGGTCGGGCATGCTGTTCTGCTATTACCTGGCTGGCATCAAAAACCCTATAGTTACTGTATCCGTTTTCATCCCACGTGATTTCCCGGTAATATCTCATAGCGTCATCAATAACCTCGGCATAGGTGAGGAATTCTATCTCCTGGCTGACATATTTATCGATCATCTTCTTTAGTTTACTCAAATCTACAGTACCATAATAATGCAGCAAGCCATGGGTGAGCTTGACCCATTCAGTGTTTCGTGAGACTATCTTTCTATAGCTGGTCTGATTAAGTTGCTGATATTCCTTAATTATCTCTACTGGCATGGCCAGAACCCGCTTATTCTCAAACACCCCGGGAAAGACCAGACCATGATCACGAAGATGTTCTAACTGTTTTGTCTTCAGGCCGGATGCACTGGACCAACCGCCATTTTTTACAATACTGTTAGCTAGTTGGTATCGATTATGGTCAAATCGTAAAAACAGCTCTTCAGCCATTAAAGGAATATATTCTGCTAATTTAACGATTAAATCAGGCTTATTAAGACTGCTAATATTTCCTATATCTAGATTCTGTCTAATTTTAGTAAGTTCATCCTTGGTTAACCTGGATAAAGCTTGATTAAGATTAATGGGCACTTGAATCGGTGTCCAGAGTTTAGCTTCCTGCCTGGCCTGCCATTTTTCAGCCTCTTTTTTCATCTCCGCCAAGGCATCCAGTACCTGTTTCATGGTTTTTTCATCTAAATGATCATCCATACCATATGTCATTCCAATCGTTTATTAATTTTATTTTTACATTATCAAGAAGTAATTATGATCGCAATACTAAGGAGTATATTTTTACTTCGGTATTCATTTTACTTGAAGATTTTTTAATACGAGATAAAAGGCTCCCTTCGGAGCCATCAATTTGCGGATTAAACATCAAGACCTGCTGTCCATTTTTAATTTGCAGTTTGTTATTACAGTAGCTAAAATTAAAATTTTATTCCTTCATAGTCAAATATCTCCGATAATTTAGCAGGATATACCATAATTATACAGAACTGTATAACGAAGAAGGATTCCAATGGGAGCGCTATAATATGAACAACAATGAAATAAGTATTAGTTGTGAGTTGGTTCATGATAATACGGTAAATTACGCTATGCAGCAGAATCATGTACCCCTGGTTAAACGGTTATGCTTGATAAATAACGGAAACAAGGATATTGATTCAGATTGATAGTGGGGAATTAGAACAAGAACTTGCCCAACTACAGAACCTGTGTGAAGAAGAACAGGTATTATCATCCGCAAGTGACCGAGCCAGGAGTTTACTAGGAAAGCTCTGGCAAGATGGAAATGCCAACTGGGATGCTGTTGCCAATGCCTGCCAATGGACAGAAGAAATAAGAAAATTGGCAGCAAAATTCTCGGGAACAGATTTGTCTCGAATGGAAGTATTAAGAAAGCAATGGGCATCTATTATAACCGAGCACAGTGATCAACTTAAGCCGGGTGCTCCTTTAGGGGAGGTGATCCCAAGCAACTGCCATCAACCACTTTCTTTAATACCCTGAATAACGAAGAGGATGAAGAATACCTATCCTTACAGGATCTTGAAAGCATTTTGGATGATTGCCTTGCCATTCAAATGCCACAAGAACGATTAAAATGGCATTATCGCAGCCGGCATGAAAGCTTAATTGCCTTTAGTAATTATCAGTACTATGAGAATAGCCTTTACACATTTCCCTCACCTGATGACCTCAAGCCAGCTGTACACTTATATCAAATAGATGGTTTTTATGATCGAGGCAAATCAAAGCAGAACCGGGCTGAAGGGGAAGCAGTTGTAAATGAGATATTTCGCCGTTTAGGTGACCCAAGGTTGAATAAAAGCAGTATTGGTGTTGTTACCTTTAGCCAGGCCCAACAAAGACTGATCGAAGATATGCTGGATGAGCAACTACGTCATAGGCCGGAATTGGAGCATTTCTTTTCCGCCAATGAAATTGAACCGATTTTTGTTAAGAACCTGGAAAATGTGCAAGGAGACGAGCGCGATGTTATCATGTTTTCCATCGGCTATGGACCCGATGCCCTGGGTCGAGTAAGCCTGAACTTTGGACCGCTTAATAAAATGGGGGGATGGCGACGTCTAAATGTTGCCGTATCACGAGCAAGGAAGGAAATGCTGGTATTCTCAACCCTACGGGCTGATCAAATCGACTTATCCCGGACCAATTCCCAGGGAGTTGCTGATTTAAAAGCTTTCCTTGAATATACACAACGCGGTAAACAATCTCTTTATTCTCAGACTGCAGTTGCTGCGGATGCTGAACCCGAGTCTGTTTTTGAAGAACAAATCATTAAAGCAATGGAGGCCAGAGGGCACCAGGTTCATGCCCAGGTTGGCTGTTCCGGTTATCGTATCGATATAGCGGTCGTAGACCCACAACATCCCGGCAAATACCTGCTGGGGATTGAATGTGACGGTGCTACTTATCATCGCGCCAAAACTGCCCGTGATCGTGACAAATTGCGTGAAGCCGTACTTCGGCAATTAGGGTGGGAAATTCATCGGGTATGGTCAACCGACTGGTGGGAAAACCCGGTGCGAGAAATAGAACGCATTGAACAAGCCATTCAAACTGCCAAAACAAAATCAACCAGGCAAGAGACTTCTCGTAATAAACCGGTCGTGGAAGCACCTGCCCGCATTGCTCAAAATGTCATAAAACCAGTTCAGGCTCAGCAGGAAATTCAATCAAATGCCTTTGAATATCGTATTTGCCAATTACCATCGGTCAACAAAACTCAGGAAGAATTTTATCTGGATACAAATGACCACTTCATACATAACCAGATCATGCAAGTCGTTAATTTTGAAGGACCTGTAAGTCACAACCTGCTATGTCGACGCATCATTCAAGCATGGGACATTTCCAAAATAGGCAATCGCATTGATACCCGCATACGTAATTTATGTCTGAAATTTAAGTTGGTAAAAACAAAATATGATACCAGCACATACTATTGGCCCGACAATTGCGAACCCATGAAATATACTTCATTTCGTGTTCCTGGAAGTGATAAATCGACCAGGCGCAGTATTGAGGATATTCCCCCGGAAGAAATACAAAATGGCTGCCTGGAAGTCCTTCGTACTCAAATCAGCCTCCCGGAAGAAGACCTGATTCGCGAAGTAGCCCGATTATTTGGTTACCAACGGAAAGGCCCAACGGTAGAAATGCATATCAAACACGACATTAACCAGTTAGTAAAACGTGGCCGTGCCAAACGAGATGCAGATAATAACATCGTGATTGCGGAGTGAGTTCTATATACACCCAGCATAGATGCACGGGCGATTGTAAGCGGTCAAGTATTTTGGAGAAATTTTGGCCAATAATTTTCCATAGGACTACGGTCTTAGTATAGAATCTCGATGTTTAAGGCGGTAACTGTCGCCGGTCAGGTTGAATATCTCACTATGATGAGCGATTCGATCCAGGATAGCGGTAGTTATAACCGGGTCTCCCATCAATTCGGCCCAGTCTTCAAAACCCTTGTTTGAAGTTATTATTAAGGCCGTCTGTTCATAAAGTGATGATATCAATTGAAAAAACAAATTAGCTTCCTGCCTAGTAATGGGGACAAAACCTATCTCATCAATTACCACTAAATCTGAAGCCATGATCCGTTTCATCCTCTGGCGGCTCCTGGTTGAGGTAGTTTCCAGCTTAAGATGCTTGATTAAATCATCCATATTTATGAAGCTTACCTTATAACCTTTTTTCACAGCCTCAAGCCCGATAGCTACCGCCAAATGACTTTTCCCCACCCCCGGAGGCCCAAGGAAAATCAGATTGTAGAACTTCTCAATCCACTGCATATCCAGCAATTGATTAACCTGTTTACGGGTAATAGAACGCTGAAATGCAAAATCGAATTCATCTATGGTTTTAATAAAGGGAAACCCCGCCATCTTCATCCGGCGCTCTTCAGATCTTTTCTCCCGGTAGTTTATCTCTCCCTGCAGCAGCTGGTTAAGAAAATCCATATAGGATATATCGGCACTGGTTGCGTTTTGCAGGGCTTGATCCAGGTTGTCTCTGCACCAGGAAAGGTTAAGGCTCCTTAAATAAGCCCTGGTTTCGTCGACCTTGTTCAATGCTCATACCTCCATAAATAGCAGCATATTCACTAATATTTCTGATCTCGGTTTTAATCCGATAGGCAAGAGGTATGGCAGATGTATCAAGTATAGTTTCCGCCGGGCTGTTGTTTTGCTGGGTAAAATACTCCAGGGCGGTCTTGAATTCAACTGCGCTAAAAATACTCCTTTCCGCACAATAATCTAATGCCTGGGATATTGTTTCCAAAGAGTAATTTTTAATCGTTTGGATAATGAGATTATACTGG
>Ga0209312_1000414_pt1 | contig 41069 bp, 51 predicted proteins | sample BioC13SIPDNA_4_FD_185744 | JGI IMG/M metagenome (GOLD analysis project Ga0209312, IMG submission 185744) | Anaerobic biogas reactor microbial communites from Washington, USA - Biogas_R1_B C13 SIP DNA (SPAdes) (version 2) | ecosystem: Engineered > Bioreactor > Anaerobic > Unclassified | place... | reverse complement strand
GATCTTTAACAACATCTTTCCATTCACTACCAGGCGGCCCTAAACATTTCACAATAGTGAATTGACCTGGCATACCAACTTGAGGTACATTAACACGATGAACAACATATCCTTCTTCTTCAACTAACTTTGCAACTGCAGTGTTTAATTTAGTTCTACTAATACCAATATGATTTTCGACACCAGCACCAATATCAATAAAACCTTTTTCATCAACACTATCTTTTAACATGTTAGAAGTTTTTGTTGTTATGTTTGCTCTTTCCTGTAAAACAGGATTCAATAGGGAGCGAACAGAAGATTCATTAATCCCCATTTGTCTCCCTATTTCAACATTAGAATATCCTTTGTCTTTCAACTTAAGAGCTTGTGCTACATCAGCAGCTCTTTGTTCAGCTTTCTCTAATGCAATCCTTTCACGAAGTTGAGTAGTAGTGATACCTTCTCTTCGTGCAATTTCAACATCACTTAAACCTTGTTTACGAAGACTTTGAACATGGCTGCGAAAGCTACCCCATCCCTCACTTTGATAAGGGTTTTCGCCAGACCCCCAAGGATACCTCCCTGAACGCCTAGGCATACCATAATGCTTTAAAGCGTTTACCATAAACGTTCACTCCTTAATTCATCAATCTTCTTATCGAATGCAATTATCTTATGCATAATATCAAACACTTCTTCAGGTTCGGGATTGTGAATAAGAATCTCATCTAACTGATAAAGACGAAGTTCCATGTCGATTTCAGTTGGTTTATAATTATATTCCAAACAAAATAAAGCAGCATAAACTAAAAGCTGATTCATAGAAGCAGGAGTAACTCCACTTTTATAATCATGAATTCGTAACATATTCTTGCGAAAAGATATAGTGTCTGCTGTTCCAAAACAATTATCAGAATAATATAAAACCTGTTCTGTTGTCATCTTGAAACCTATAGCATCATTCACATACATGTTTAAAGTCTTTTGTGTACGTGGTAATTTAACACCCATATCTATACAACAATGAGCAAGAGCATGTAACTGTTCTCCTCGTTGTGCTGCTTGATATGTTGAGAATCTTTCAACCAACTTTTCTTCATCATAATTTATCCAATGGTACTTGCTAGCACTAAGAAATGCGTGCTGTCCCTCTAGATGAGAATGTTTGTTGAAGTTCATACAACACCGCCTCTCTATTCTCTGGGCAAATCATAGAGGCAAAAGACATATCATCCATAATCTCCAAATAATATTCTTGGTTTGGTCGAAATGGTGATCTCAAACTTCTTTTACATTCTAAGGCTGCCCATTTATTTCGAAACAAAATCAATAAATCAGGTATACCTTGAATGTCTTGAGGGTCGGGTTTCAAAATTAAAGAGCCAGGAAATAAATATTCTAATTCATCTACTAGCTCTTGTCGAAATTTAGTTTCGCGTTTCATCGACAGCCTCCTTTCGTAAAAAAGAGAAAGAGCGGTACTCTACCCCTTCTCCTCTATTAGAGGCTATGTTCGCGACGCGAGACTTAGAAGACCATAAATCGTAACTCATTGAAGTCTCGCTTGTTCTCATAAGCCCTATAAATTGATAAATCAATAATTGAGTTTGAACGAAATCGATAATAATATAAATGTTCGTATGGTGTGTCGAGTCTATCTGTTCTTCCCATAGCTTGCACTGTAGTTTTATAAGAGTAACTTTGAGAATATAAAACTAAAGTGTCTGTCTCAACACAATTCCAACCTTCAGCACCAGCTGTATATTGAACAATATATATCCATTTATCACTTGTAGGTATTGGTTCGTGTTTATGTCCATTCCATTCGGCTAATTCAATTTCATTCTTATTAGCCATTTCAATTAACAGATCTCTTTCATAATTGAAATTATAAAAGACAACAATTTTAGGATGTTTATCAAATAACATAGATAATATATCGATTCTTCTTGGATCACTATTAACAACTCTACGAAGAATATAACACATCTCAGAAATATTCTTTATTGGTCGCTTCTCGTAAATGTTCCAACGACCAACAAGAACTTTGTCAAACTTTTCTTTATCGAATGGTACTGGATAAATCTCTTCATGAGCTATTGTTCGTTTCTTATAAGGCATGTTAACAATGATACTATCTCTTAAACGAACAAGCCTATGAACTTCAAGAAATCTTTCAACCTTTGGAAATTTAGTAAATGAATTATATACAACATGACGACGAATAAACTCTGTTCTATTCTTATAGAACCCGTTTGCTATGAACACGGGGATATAATCCATCCATGTATCCCCAGGTGTCGCTGTTAATATAAGCCATCTATTATTTTGTGTGATTCTTAAAAATGATTTTACCCATGGACCATTACCAATAACTTTCTGTTCATCAAATAAGAAAAATGCTCCTTTAATATGTTTGTACTTCATAATATTGTGCCAAGAATCGATATGTACCTCAATTTGTGAAAGGGGAAACCCGACAAGCTCTTTCTCCCATTCAAGTGTATCTCGTTTACGAGCTGTTGTAATAATATAAAGATCTTTTGGTTTTCTCATAGGCGCATGTCCACCCTTACCATTGATCTTTACTTTACCAAGACATTCTTTCAAATAATAATATGCAAGTCCTGCACGAGATTTACCTGAGCCGACTCTACCCACAAGAATAGAGCCGGACTTCAGTTTATCGATTGCTGCTAACTGATGTTCATATAACTCAATCGCCATCTTTACACCCGCCATCGCAGACCTCGCAATGACCACAACCTCCTATCGCACCTTCTGCGCTGTCTGGCACATTATAATATTTTGCTGCGAATTCATCTTCGACAATTGTAACATACATCGATTTGACATAACCCTTTACACCGGATTTGTCGTTGACTGACCAATTGTACGGACGAATAATAAGATCGACTTCTTTAATTTCTGCCCAATCAAGAAGCGATATAGATTCTTCATCCAGCACTGTCTTACCTTGCGAAGATATAAGAATGATCTTAGGTGGTATGTTTTGGAAACTTACAGCCACCTGCATATATGCCTGATCTTCTTCACCTTCATCTCTGGGTTTTAAATATCGAACATTCCATCCATCTTTCTCAAGAACTTGTGCAATATCACTCTCAAGAAATACACAGAAATTTCTTCTTCCTGCAGGATTAAATCTCCCTTCTTTCCCAGAGAAATTTCGAAAGGCTATTCTTGCACCTTCGATTACAATATTGTCTTCCACTCTTCTCTCTTTTACTTTTGCCATAATTCTTATCTCCTTTCTTTACATGATGGTTCTTCTCCATCTACATAATTTGAACATCCTTTACAATTTTTATCATTTGGCTTCTCACCTTTTTCCACATAACACCAAGGAGGACTATCATCAAATCCTATTGGTGTTTCTTCGTCAGTATCATCAGCAGCAAACCAATCGAAATCTCCATACTTCGAAATTGTCTTTATCGCAGCCTCTACAAGTTCTTCAAAATATGATGGATCAATATCTTTCTCTTTTTTAAGCTCTTTTACCATTTCTGATTCGAGCCATCTGTAACCTTTGGTTCCTGTTACGGCATAATACTTCCCATCTTTTTCTCGCAACAACACTCCTCCACCAGCACCAGGTCGAATAGGACAAAACGAACCAACACCTCCTACAAAATGATAATCGTGTTTATCTTCAGAAAGATCCTCATTCATATCAAGATACATCTTTGTGGACACCGTTTTAGTTTCACATAAATCTTTGAATGTGAGTGGTTCTTTAGAAAATAAAGTTTTGAATACATATGGTTGAGCAAATTGTGCACCTACTGCTTCCCATTTTCCATTCTCATTTTGTGCAATATAAACAGCATCATTTACCAAACAGAATTTCTTATATGTTGTTTCATACTCAAATGTATAACCATATTTTTCTCCAAACTTCATAACCTTTTCTATAATTTCCGGAGTTGGATTAGGTATCTTAATAGAATCTGTCTTAATATGAACAACTTGAAATCCTTCTTTCTGAACAAAGTTCTTCAAATCAATCATAAAGAGTGCTCCACGTTTAGCAACTATGTTGTCAATGTTTCTTCTATCTCTGAATTTATTATCAAACGAAGCAGCAGTTAAACCATAAACAATATTGATAACTATCTTAAGAGCATAAGATAATTCTCCAGCATCATCTTCGCTTTCCAAATATTTACCCAATACTCCACCTAATACTTTCTTAGCTTCATCGTATTCTTTATGTTTAATCATCAATCTTGCATCCAACAACTCTTTAAAATTCTTTGTATATGGACCAAATAATTCTAATACATTAATAGTCGTAGGATGCATAGAAGCAATATCAAGAACAGCAACATTTGTATACATACCGGGTTCAGCATAAACATAACCTCCCTCCCCTGTAACTTCTCCACGATATGTCGACTTTCCATTATCATAAATATAACCTGGAAACTCTTTACTTAAATCTGTATAAACAAATTTATCTTGTGGGTTCTTATCGTTTCCAAATATGATCTTTGCTGTATGTTGTTGTGTTGTATGGTTTGGAGTCAACCCACTTAAATCTGCGAGAATACATCTTGCAACAAAGTCTTGTTTACGATCATGAAACACTGCTTCTGTTGCATCAACATCATTACAACAATATTCTGCAACTTTATCCCATTCTTCTTCAGGTATAGGTTGTGTCCAATCAACATCAAGTTCTTTATGGTGAAGATCTAAATCAATTTCTAACTTCTTTAAACTAGCTCTTTTTGTTGTGTAATCATAAATATCTGCATAAGATATATTATATGCTTCACCGAAGAAAGAATTCTTAGATTTTTTAATTATGATCTTCTGAGATAATTCTGCAAGCTGTTGATTATCATAACCAATATACCTTGCATACAGAATATGATTGTCATAACGACGACAATTGAAACCAACAAGTTTAAATTTAAATAACTCACCAATTTCTTCTGGGGTAGGGTTAAACATTATATTATGTTTCTTACTTCCTTCTTTCTTCCAAACAACAAGTAGTAAATTAGGAAACACTTCAACATCAAAGAATACTAAAGTATCATCTTCATAATCTTGAACTGGTTTAGATGGTTCCTCTGATGCAAACTTCATAGTTGCTACCAGTTTCACACAATATGCTGCTTGGTTTGTTGAGTTATTAGCAAAAGCTAAAACTCTCGGTCGCATGTCTGTCACATCATACTTAAGACCTGAAGAATATGCATCTTCTAATATCTTATGTATGAAATCACAACTCGGCTTTGTTCCTGGATGAATCTCTTTACGAAGATTCCTTTCAATAAGATCCCTTAACCCTTTCTCGCTTTGTACCGCATTGAAATTTATCATCTTCTCTCCTTTCTGCGGTAATCCTCCACTTATAGTTGCGATAGGAATATTGTTACATAGAGACAACTGTCTTCTCAGAGATGCATTACCCACAAATACTTTCACCTCGATTCCTTCTGAATATACTCGACTAAGTTTCTCTGCATCCCCATCGTAAATATAATGCAAATGTATACCGGCTTTTGACTTGCTGAATTCGGCATAAGTCGATGGCCATTTACTTGCTTCCTCCAAATTTCTTTCAACAGACTTCTCTCCGTTTTCATCCTTTAAATCGAAATCAATAACAATATGATTTAAAGGAGGACGAACATAATGAAGTTTTGTTGTATCTAAATCTTTCAATGTTGTTAAAACATTATCCCATTTCTTTTTAGGCTTTCCATCTCGTGTTGCATATTGTGCTTGACAATCTTGAAGAACTTTATCTAATATAGATTTCTTTTCTTCTATTACTAAAGAATTTGGATCTTCTTCCTCTTCTTTTATCATTACTTTAGAAAATTTCTCAGAAAGAAACCCTTTATAATAACTACGAATTTGTTCTCCATCAATTCTTATTCTTTCATGAAACTCTGCAAAATATGGTTTTAGTTCTTCACGAAATTTATACTTTGCCATGGAATATGGTATACTACTCTCTTCGCAAAATACCTTATACATTTCCCAAGCTCGTTTTAAACTAACACCATCTTCCTCTTTAAAAACATGATAATATGACTCAACGAAATTAAAGAATACATCTGTCTTAAACATCATATCAACAGGTCTATAATGCGCATAATAATTCTTTCCCATTGAATTATAAACATTCAAACAATGATAAGCAATAGCACCTAACTCAAATCTTATTTGATTCATTAAAGAGAAATATCTTTTATTAGGTACTAATCTACCACTTGGTCTAACATCAATAAGTCTACGAATTATGCCAGACCTAGCATCTGTTATCTTAACCGGTTTATTTGTACCCATAAATAAGAAAGCATTAGACCTTGCTGTATATGATGGTTTGTATTTTTCATTCATTGTCATGTCTTCATGAGCTATGATAGAATTTAATTTACTGTTATCTTCAATACGAGATAAATCACCATCATGTTGAATTGCAACTAACGGATTGGATTTAAATGGTTCTGTAGAAAATGAATTATTAGAACTTGTAAGAGCTTTAGCTTCAAAAGACACATAATACCCTTCAAATAACATTTGTATAATGTTGAGAACTGTTGATTTACCAGATCCACTTTCACCATATAATACAATAAATTTCTGAATCTTTTTGCTATCACCATTAATAATAGAACCGATAGCCCATTCTAATTTAGCTCTTTCTTCAGGATCGTATAAAGTTGACATCAATTCTTCATATGCTTTCATACTACCCTTCTTTAAAGAATATGGTAAACGCTTACTAATATAATCCTTCTTCTCAACTTTAGTGTTTTGAAATGTTATTTTACTATCCAGCTGTATTGAAGTATCTGGCATTTCTCTTATAAAATTTCTATAATTCTTCCATGCATTTGTTGAAGAACTTCTCATATGCTTTATTACTATATCATCTTTGCGTATATAATTTCTTCTTTTAAGTTTTCTAGCATAATCGTTTAAACTCTTATCTACTATTTCTTGTATCTTAAATTCATCAGTAGACCATAAGCCTTTATCTTCATCCCAAACAGCATAGAATGTTTTTCCACGAACCATTAAATCTTTACAATTAGATATAAAGAAATCAGGATAAATTTCTATATACGATTTCGTATGTTTTTCTTTAATTTGATAGAAATCGAGCATGTTTTCCTCCTTTCTTGCCAAATTATAACCTTTGTGCCATTGTGCCATTTTTATTTTGAAAACTTTTTATAAAAGAACAACTTTATTAAAAACTTCTTAAAACTAAGTGGCAAATGGCACAAGAATAGCTATAAACCCCTATATACCAAGGGTTTGAGCCCGAGTCAAAAATGAACTCGTGTGCCACTTTTTTTTGGCACAAACGGGGTTTTTCGCAATTTTATTGCGTTTTTTTTCGTAAAAACAGGGCGTTTTAAGGCCCTTTTTCCCCAATTTTAACGTCATTTTTTCACTCATTACCAACCTTCGTCATAATTTTCGACAACCCAATCGTTCATTTGATACCAAATTTCACGTTTTCTTTGATCTTTTCTATTCCTTCTCATAGGAAATAAGCCGCCTTCCCCATTCCTTTTATATGTTCTCTGTACAAATATGTCGAGTATCTCATCCGTACGATTCTTATCATATTTTTGATCTCCCAAACCCAGGTTATCAAGCAACACCCAGAACCATTCACTGGCAGGCTGCTCCCAAGTTTCTCCACTGCTCTCCCACTCCAACCGCCTGCTCAAAGCAATTAACATTTCCAACATACTACAAGGCTTCTTCAAAAAGTTAGAAGAGAGGGCTTGAGGCCCCTCTTCATCTAAAAATTCCTCTCGCAGTTGGATTCCGTCAGCTTCACGGTTGTCGTCATTTGGGATGAGCGGTATGAAGACTGCATCGTGCAGGTGACGCAGTAGCGGAAGATTATGTTCATCATACGGCTCGACTAACGTACAGAGATGTAAAAAGTAATGTGCAGGTTTACTTTTAGTTCTCTGTCTCGTAGTCATCCCATTCATCGACCTCCTTGCTAACTTTTATAGGTGGTACATCCGTAGGCAGCATATACACTTCAGAATATGACTGATCGAGGGCGACAATCTCGTAGTCAATTCCGTATGCACGATTACGAATGTAAAGTCTGTCTTCTTTTTTAAGTTTATCAATTGTCTTGATACCAACAACCTCACTGAGATCATTCAAGACTATGACATCTCCTTCTTCATCACACAAGACATCATCAAGCCTGTAATATAACAGAACGATCTTGTCTTGTTCTTTGTCGAATAAATATTCGTCCTTAGTAATGATGAAGGGAGATGAAGGTTTCTCCATTTCTCCTACAGGTTCTTCTTTCTCTTTGTTGTTTCTTTCCTCAACATACTTCTTTATCTCCTTAACCAGTACATCTTCTTTGTAGCTGGCTTTCGGACCCATGAGATTGTAATTCTTCTTTGCTTCTTCATACATGTTCGTCGAGATTCGTTGACTGTCTGCGCTGCGATCAAATGCGCCATAAGGTGTTTGAGTGACCGGCTCGTCCGTAGAAGTTTCGTTAGCCTTCTTCGCTTCTGCCTGAAGTGCCCGAGCCTTTTCTTTGTATTCCTGCTCAAGCCACTCTTCATATCGTTCGAGCGAATCGCAGTAGTCTTGTATCTCATTATTGATGAACTTCTCTGCTTCCTCTTGCATGTATTTTCTTCCAGCGAAGAAACCAGCAACACTGCCTATGGCTATTCCGCCGAAGAATATAACTCCATTATTCATTAGTGTAAACCTCCTTCGACAATTTTAAAATTTGCTCTATTCTCTCGAGCTTCGAGATCAGAATCATAAGGGGATACCAATGTACAAAGGAATTCAAAATATAACATTCTACTACCATCCTTTGTATTTGTATTCGTAATCTTCCGGGCAAATCTTTCGTTCGAACACCAATCTCAATCTTAACATCCTGTCTAAGACTGGAGTCATCCAACGTTTACCAATACCTAACTCATCAACAAGTCCCCAAAATATGTTTGAGAATGGGACTGCACCTGGCAACTTTTCTTCATCATAATTTATCCAAGTTTCGTTTACCTTGCTCAATACCAACATGGCCTCAAATATACTGGGTGGGGCTTCCATGAGAGTTTGCTTACCGGTATTAAATATCTCATCATTACCAATCTGTTCTCTCATCCAACCCTCAACCTCTGCATAATATGCTTCTCTGAATTTGAGATGGCCTTTCCATTCGTTACCAGTATCTTCCATGGTAAATAACCAATGTAACATTGGTTCAACTTGTTCGTCATATGGTTCAACTTGTTTACACAAGAAGTCGAAATATGCACTATCCTTATATGTCATTAGACAACCTCCCCTTTCACAATTATCATTGTGTTTTCACCCCAGACACCTCTTCGTTTGTACACATCGAAATTATCTATCTTGATTTTAAACTCCGAGCCACCTAGGGGAATAGGTATCTTCTTACTCTCCATCTCTGTCAAATAATCTTTGAGGCAATCTATTATGATAATGTTGTCTCCGTTATAAACTGTTACTTGAAGGTTTTTACCTCTCTCAATCTTTGTTTGCATTGGTTTACCTCCTTTAGCTGCGCTTTCTGAGATAACGAATAATAACCCATGCAAGCCAGAATCCGCCTGTCAAACAGAACATAATGAAGTCAAAGCAGATCCCAAGGAATATTCTCAATTTACTTTTCTTCTTCTCATTCGTCATGATCGCGACCTCCTTCCTCTTCGCATAATATAATCTCAATGAGAATATGATTCATACCTCTCATTAGAAAGTGATTATAAATGCGGGGATAAGCCCTGAATAGATATAAATCTCCTGGTGTGAGTATTCTGGTAATATCAGGAATTCTTATCCCGCATTCATCGTAGAATAAATTGTTTTCTTGATCATAGAATAAATTGCATACGATGCAATGTTCTTTGAAGAATTTTAATATTTCCGGATTAATCTAAAACACCACCTTCGTAATACTTACCCAATCCAGGACCCATCCTGAAAATATCATGTTCTCATATTTGATCAAATATGATTCCATCAACGTTGAAGTCCAGAAGGATTGAGCGTTCGACTCCGTTTACAAATCTTCTTGCTCCTCTGTCTGTGCTGTCAAATACTCCGAAATCAATAAAGTTTTCCCTGTCATCTTTCCAAATCCATCCAACTAAGGCTCCAGCTGGTGTCTGTTCAAATCCAAGAGCATCGTATACCTGATTCAGGAATACATGTCCTTTGATGCGGAGCATATCGTTCCAATAATTTTGCTGTCCCTTCAGGAAGAAGAAGTTGTAATCTGCATTTTTTGTCCACTCACTGCAAGTTTCATCGAAGAATCTAGCATATTCGCTATAGTTATTCGGATCATTTCCTTTGTGAATTCTTGTGGATTGTTCTTTCTTCTTCTTTCCGGTCTTCTCGTCCTTCACAGTTTCGACTACGTTTTCTGCGTAGAGATTATTACTGTAAAGATAATCTGCCATTTCTCCATGCTCCTCTACAACTCTTTCTCTGTATTTCTTGTATGCAAGATCAAGAGTCTTGTATGTGGTGATAAGAGCTGCCACCCGGCGATTCATGATTACATGGCTTCCTACACAGCAGGATATGCCGACTACACCAAGAGCTATTGCTGGTGCATAAATGCGAGCTACATCGGCTGCAAACTCGGAATATACCATCCAATGATCTTTGAACTTAGCTACTGCATAAGAATCTCCAGTCTCTTCCTCGGGTGGTAATTGGATTATACCTTCGTCAACCTCCTTCCAATATCTTTTAGTCATAGCCATGACTTCTCTGTGATGGGTCTTGAAAATATAACCCTCATCCAAAGTCCTCTTCCAGACAATATAGGTGGATGCAACTAAGCTGCCTATTCCAACTGCCAGAAGAATCTTTGGTGAATGTTTCTTCAGCAACAAGCTGCTTCTGCCTATTGTTCTTGTGAACTGTTCTCCAATCTGTACTAACATTATATAATTCTCCTTTCTATTTATTAATTTTTCTTCCTGTTAGTAATTCGTAAAGCTCTTCCGCTGCTTTACCATAATATGATTTAAGGTAGATCATCTTTCCACCTTTGACCTTCGATACCTGCACTACCGAATAGTCATCTCTATGTGCGATGTCTGCTCCCACTACAAGTGTTTCACTTAAATGTAGTCTATCGGGATTTGTTTTACAATCGCATATCTCTCCAGGATCATTATTAGATCCACATCTAGGACAAGTTTTGTAATATGCCGCCATTTTAGTTCCCTCCTAGTTTAACATTTTAGGTTGTGGTAAATCCAATAAATATCCGTCTCTTACTCTGATTGGTCGTGAATCATGTAAGTTTGTCCATCCGTAATAGTTATCCGTGTAGTTTGATCTGATACCAACCAAATCGTATAAATCACTGACTGTGACTTGCCCATACTCTTCTAGTAACAACATCATATGATTCAAGACTTCTTCCGCTTCTCGGCGTGTCTCTAATATAATTTCATCAAAGTCATGCCGTGCGCGTGCTGATCTTGAGATTTCACGCTCCCTTCTAGCGTCTTTTTGAAAATTTCCGTAGTTAACATATAATGAACCATCTCGTCTTCTTGATGTTCCACTACTGTATCTCCCTCTTCTTTCACTACCAAATAACATCATTTCAACAGCTGTTACTATCATATCACTGAGCATATTCTTTGCTGCTGGGATAAGAACATCATAAACAACATATGCTCCTACGCTTTTGGAGTCATCTTCCAAAAAGGTAGAAGTCAAGCGTTTCATTAAACTTGGCTTCTTTTGTTTGACCGATCCTTTTACAACCTTTTCAAGCTGTCTTATTTTTTCAGGATCGTCATAATGTCTTTTTTTCTTGTTGGCGGGATACTTCTCTTTCAAAGCTTCCACATCAACATCGTCCACTATAGACATAACCCAACCTCCTTCTTACAGTTTTACTCTTCTGAGAATATCTTTCCATATACCTCTTCCAATTTGTACTCCAAGGAATATACCAACAACTCTCCCAATAAGTCTTAACATAATACCCCTCCTCTCAAAAAATAAGAGAGCTAAGCTCTCTTAAATGACCATTTTATTGGTCCTGATCTGACTGCATGTTGCCATCATGTTCTCGAGTTCGTCGATGGTGTCTACAACATAATGCTCTACTGCTTTACCGGCTATAGCACTTAACATAACTCCTCCCACTGTAATACAAATTTTCATAGCTGGGTTTGTATTCACTGGTGTCGTCATTTTAGTAATGTTTCCGATAATAGCTCCAACTCCAATCGCTGCAACCACCGTACCAAACGTCTTGACATAATCACTTGTTCTCAATCCTGTCATTCAAATTACCTCCTTTTAATTTTTATATTTGGTCTTCATTATAGGTCATGTTCCTGTCGCGAAAAGAAAAAGTAAGAGCATCAAGATTTCTCTCAATGCCCTTACCCTTGCGAATCCTTAACACTCGTCATCCGGTAGGATCTGTAAAGGTGTCGCTGTCTCTTCTGCTTCTGTTTCCTCGAACTCGTCAAAGTCGGGTGTTCTTTTCAGTGTTTTGTAAGCAAGTATAATTGCTCCAATGCCACCTGCAATTAACAACCCTTTCTTGATGGGTCCTCCTAAATTGTTCAGAAAATCCAATGCCTTCATTCTGATTCCTCCTTTTTATTTTTTATTATTTGGTCTTCATTAAAGGCCGTGTTTCTGTCGCGAGGGTACCTGTCAAATAACCAATTTATAAGACAAAACATAGCACCCAGTACGACTATGAAAGAAGTAAACATGATAGCCCAAACTATACTGGCCAACATCATCCCTCCTTGTGCAAAGGTAAAGTGAAATATCGATTGGACACTTTAAGTTGGTATTTAGTTAATTGTATCTCAGGAATTTATGTCATGGGAAAGTTTTTCGTTGTCATTCCGCCGGACAGTTCAGAAGATAACACCCTGGTGTTCGACCGCACACACTCACTATATAATTGTGGTTAGCAATTCATATAATTTTTAATAATGTTCTTAGGAGCGCAAAAACATTTATTTTTGCTGAGTTGGATGTTACCTTCGAACTCATCCAATTTATTATTCGATCGCAACACCTCCTATATGTGTTTTGGGATGACATTGTAGTTCAGAACTAAACATGGTTCCTCATTCTCCGTCAACTGGGTGCTAAATCTGACATCAATCAACTGTCGCTCAATGTCCCATCCTATATCATCACCGAGTTTTATTCGGTCTAGTCCTATCTCAGCATAGAACTCATTCAAGGATATGAACATCTCGCTCATCAAATCTCTGTTCAATTCATTAACAACTTTTCGTATTTTGTCTGCATCCGATTTAAAATATCGGCCACTCATGCTATCGTAACACATCACCTCCCCTTTGCCTGTTATAATCACCTCTGTTGAACCCGATAAGGCATTTGTCTGAATACGATCGGCAGAGATGTTATCCCTAATTTGTAACTCTTTGTTTTTTCCAATTGTCTCCACAACCTTCTCCTGGTACTCTTTGAAAGCTGCTTCTGTGAGGGTGTAAATTCCTGCAAGAGCTGCATTTCTTCTAGTATGGATTGAATTGGAGAAAAGAATACATCCGATAGTTGCTGTGCCAACTGCTGCAGTAGGTAGGTAACATCTCCAAACCAAGCTTGCAACAGCTCGTACACCGAGGAGTCTAATTTGCTCGCTAACTGTGTAGCCTCGTCCTCCGTTATAAAGATCAACTCCTTTCTCATAGTAAAGTTCATCTTGTATCATAGCAACTGCTTTGGGTGTAGCTTTAATACCTAATATGGTAGTTGTGACTACACCAGTGACAGCTAATCCCGTGAGGATATGTGGACTGTTTTTCGTGAGGAATCCACTCAGGAGTTTAGCCGCTTTTCCCACACTTTCTAACAACATCTTCATTGCCCCTTTCAACGATCAATAAATTTTGTATCCGTAAATAGGAGCACCTGATCGTCTTAAATCAAACGTTTCTTCTCCTTCCCAAGTAAGATGATAGTAACGATCCAGAGCTCGTTTTATTATTGATAAGATCTGTCGTCATTTAAGTTCATCATAAATTTTACCTGGTTCTACATGTTCGTTTATATCTGTAAAAATAAGCATTTCTTCGCCCGTCCAAGAACTTCTGACGTAGAATCTTTCCATCGATCTTAATAGCCATTTCTCAACAGTCTCCCATGCTGTTTCGTCAATAATCTCTCCAATCCGGAAAATATAATATTCTTCTCTATCAACTTGTATCCGGAAACCTTTTGATCCGTAAGGTAGAACATATGGATATCCATCATTTATATACCCTTTAGGATATATGTTTTCATTCTTCTCATCCGGATCGATACTGAATATCTCTCTCTTCTTTACACCATCCACTATGATTTTTCTGAATACAATATACATGTCATTCCTCCTTATACAAACCTGAATGTTTCTTCACCATTCCATAAACCAGTCAATTGTTCTTGCTGATATCTACATTCGCGATATCTTTCCGTGGCTAAACGAATCCATTTAACCAAAGCCTGCCAAGCTTCTTCTTTCATCTCATCACCTGGTCTGACAAGGTAATATGCGTTTTTAGCCTTGTTAATGCGGATGCCTGTGTCATGTGGGACTATGTTTGGGTACTCATCTAAATATCCTTTTGGATACTTATTTGTGTTCTTTGTGAAATTACTGATCTGTAATATCCTTCGACATTTGTCTTGACAGTAGACGGCATTGTCTGCATCAAAGGTCACCATGAATTTCTCTGTTTTTATTCTCATTCTTTTCCCTCCTAAAACTCTTCATCATGTATCTCTGCAATGATGTTCGCTATAGAAACCAATACCTTTCTTTCATCTCCATCCAATTTCATCAAGATATTCTGCAAAGTTTCTTTATAACACGACCAACAAATGTTCTGACAATGGACATACCCAGAGAATACAAGTGGGCCGCCACAGCGTTCACAACTAGTCTGAGTATAGTAGTAAGTATTCGGTTTAACATTTATTGTCATCCCCTTCCTCCTTTCTATATCTTGAATAGTAATTATTGGTAAAAAGCCCGATGAGAAGAAATAACCATTTCATTTGTCATCATCCTTTAAACCTATCTTGTCATCGAAATATCCATCCCAAAATAAGAAAGCTAATACAGCTCCCAAGATTGCTGCTCCCATTGCAAGCCCAACTATAAACCAAAGCCAATATATCATTAATATTCCCTCCTTCCGCAACTGTAATTAGAGTAAATTCTTTCTCTAGTTTTTTTTGTTTCTTACAGTTACATTAATTTCATAGTTAGCCATGATAAAATATGTTATCGACACACCAAGAAACAATCCAACAATAAAACATGTTAAGTTCATTCTACTTTCCCTCCTCTCGTAGGTAGATCTTGCATCTCCGGTCTTTTCTCTTCGGTCCACATCGCGCACATAACATTCCAAGCCGCTGCACATAAATGGTCTTCGTCCGTCTTCCCGTCTACATACTGAAACAAATGCCTCAAGGCCGAATCGATAAAAGAAGAGATAGGTATTCCTTTCTCCCAGTTTCTTTCACCGTATTTTTTAATTCCGTTTTCAAAATGTCTTGACAAACGTAATACGGCTACTGCTGGTAAAAGGTCCAATCTCCCTTTGCCCTCTTCCATATCACGAAGGGCTCCCGTCTCAAACTCTCGTCTCGTCCCACTGTCTTTGATCTCCAATGCATCCACCTCCTAAAAAATAAGAAAAGGAGTAGTAATGGGTGTGCCCGCGCATCACCGACGGCCTGTAACTTAATACAGCATCACTATTTCCTCTTCATTATAGGTCATGTTTTTCACGCGAGCCCTATTGCGAAAAAAAAGGGAGAGTATAAGCTCTCATTTAAAACAACCTTGTTCGTACAACAATCGTATAGCTTTCAATCCAGTTTCACCACGATAAAATACTATCTCACCTGATAGTTTCATCTTGATAAAAATGGTTAAAATTCTAACGTTGTCGATTAGTCGTCCATTAAACATGCCGATCCTCTCCTTTCATTAAAGGATGTGTTTCTGTCGCGAAAAAGAAGGCGTATGTTTATATACGCCCACGAAGCACAAATGCTAGTGCTTTACTTGTTATTACATTCATCTTTTCATGATTTAGTATCAACATGATTCCCAATAGATTACCTGCTACTACTGCTAATGTGTCTGGTGAGATTCTTGTCTTCTTTGTAAGATCTCTGTACTTCTCCATAAACGTTAGTATCTCCGATATCTCTTTGTTCGTCGTTGCTTCTTCCAATATCGTGTAAAAATGTTCTTGTACCAACTCATCCTGTTCTTTTCTTTGTTTCCATTTTTTCAACATAATATCCTTCTCCTTTCATAAAATACTCTTTTTCTTCATTATAGGCACTGTTTTGGCCGCGAAAATGCCGAAAAATGGACCATTTCGTCGGAGAGGTGTCTAATAGGCCTGTAGAGCGATTTTTCACTTTTTCATGAACTTCCCTATTCGGACCATATCAAACGCCTCTCTAACGACGAAATAGAGGGGTGTTTTTATTCAGGTGTTGAAAAAAGTTGACGAGTCTTATCTAAAAGTGCCTCGTTAGTGAACTTTAAGGCAACTGTGGCTGAAGCAGTGTAATAAATTCCTTCTATTATGGCTCCAGTAGAAGGATCTACCTGGTTCACATATACAGCCATAATAGCGATCACAGATAAACCACCCATATAAGGTAGTACATTTTTGGATAGAAACTCGGGTAGTTTAGACAAAGTGAATGTTCCATCCTTAAACCCGATTAATATACCCAGAACAGTGTCCAAGCATATAATCGTAAGAATAGCTGTCAAACTCTTCATGATCAATGACGATGTAACAATACTCATTCAAATATAACCTCCTTTATTCAGCTACTTTAGTTTGGTAGATTCTGCGTAGATATTTGTCGTATCGTTCTGATACAGACTTGGCCCATTCCATTGCTTCTGTCATATCACCATTAACCTCGAGACCCATTACTGTTTTTGCTGTACATTTGGATAAGTTTAAACCTGCCTGAGACATTTCAAGTAGAAGTGCACTACCCTCCTCTTTCAAATCTGCGTCCTTACGCTCTTTATATTGATGGTAACCTATAAAAGCCACCCCAATAGCACTGAATGAAGAAATAAGAGTTATGATTATAGCTGTATAATCCATTCCATGCAACCCTCCTTCCTAAACATTACCATTGAGTATATCAATGATAAAATCAAGTTTACGATTAACAGTCTCGAGGGTAACTGGAGTCTTATTCTCTGCCTTCTTCTCAAATTCTCCAAGTCGAAGTGCACGAGCTACTTGCTTCGCCTCTTGTTCTCTGATAAATTTAGTCCGTTCTACCTCTTCTGGTGTAGGCAGAACTTTTACCGAGAGTCTACTCATACAACATCAACTCCAATCTCACAGGGTTCATGTCTTTCTCCAACAATAGAAATATCGACATGAGTAGGTTCAGGACACTCCAAAGTAATTTCAAGTGATCCACCAAGAACATCCAAAGTATACTGTTCATCTCTGATTTGAACCACAAACACAGTGGGCACAGCTACAGGTTCATCATAGTAAGTCTGTTGCTGAAATTCAAGAACAACTGTGCCGGTCTGATAAGGTGGTTGAGTTTGAAGAACAAGTTTGTAATAGTGATAAGGTTCAAATTCATCTGTTTCAAGATTGTAAAATTTACCCATTATATCAGGCATATCTTCCTTATCAACTTCTATCACATATTGTTCATCATTTTCAGGTATTGGTTGAACTTCTGGATTATTACTTGATGTCGTATTAATAACTACACCCACTTCATTTATAAGGGCATAGTTATAATCAAAATATATCATTCTATACACCTCCCATTTTAATAGTATTCAACTACTTGCCATAGACAAGGTCCTGTTAAGTATAGAGTAGTATTGGACGTAAGCATACCTGAATACTGTCCTGTATACAAATCAGTATCTGAATCTGCATTATGAAGATAGAAATGTTCATTGGTGTAAGATAACGGATTATGGTCATCTTCCCTATATTCTAAGATATAATCCCAAGGATTATATTGAGAGGATTGATATATTGTATAGAGTTTAGTATCATTGTTTTTTTTCCAGAACAACTTACCTCTTGCTGCTACATGACCATAAGATCCAACACTAACTGTATGAACAACTGCTTTGTTTTGAATTACAGAAGAAATAGTAACAGAACCTTCTGCAGTTGCAAAACCGTTTTGAACTTTCTTAACAGACCCCATAGTATAGGATGCAGTAACATAAGTGTTTATGTTTTTCAGATATGCAAATACTGTTTTTAAAGCCCATGCATCACCTTCTTGACCAATCTTTGTGTTTATCAGATCTAAAGTATATTTATCAGCAATTCCTATGGATGACATCATTCATCCTCCTTTCTACGTGACAACCTCGTAGTTAAATGTTAGAACACCACTTACAACACTGAAACCATAACGATATTCGACATCTCCATCCATAAAGTGATGTGGCATAGCAGCATGTATATGATTATATAATGCTTGTGCCAATGCTGTTCCTGGATCCTCACCCATAAGACCTTGAACCTCTTCAAACCAATTATTAAATTGTGTTGACCATAGATTAGTATTGTAGGTATACCAGTTATTAAACTGAGTTGTCCAAGCACTCATCTGGTTGGTAAACTGAGATTGCCACTGAGCTATCAAAGCATTGGAGTCAATTGTCTGTAATATACCTGTAATGAATGGACAATCGTCCGTACCAATCTTATTAGTCAGATCAGCTTGAGTGAATGCAGTAGCACCCTTCTTAACCAATAAATGTGCCAACGGATACTGGTTCACCAAGGTTGTCTTAATTAAAGTAGGTGGAACAGGGTTTGTAGCTGGTGTTCCTTTAATAATCTTGATAGTATTGGCTCGAATAGCTTCTGTAGCATTGATTTCAATTACTATCGAATCCATCCTATCAAGAACTAAGTCTGGATTGTCTGGTACCAACGGAAGTAGAGCATCATTATGTGTCCATGAGCTATTAAACCATGCACGACCTTTTCCCACAACAACTTGTAGACCTGTGCCTGGAGTGACGAAGAAATAATCTCCGATGCTCATGAAGACACCATCATTGATGATTCCATCGAATAATCTTGACATGTCTTTAGCATCGTAAACTCTATCATTGTTAATAGAGTTATAAAACCCATATGTTATCAATTTTACGTCCCTCCTTGTCCTGGTATTAATACACCATCATAGTCGAACTCCTCGACATCATTAATAATCATGATAGGGTAACTCTCAACGCCTTCATGACTAACTGAATACATCATTTCTACAACGCGAGCTCTTGTCTCGATACCATATCCAACATTGATTTGAACGACATCACCCATGAAATAGTCATCTTTATACTTAAACATAGGGGAAGTATTGTCGATCTTACAGTCTATGTCTTTATGAACAATAGCTTTACTTAGATCAACTTTTCCTCTTTGTATGAGCTGAAGGACATATTCGGCATCTGTCATAGTTACGCCTTGATTACTCTGAGAGATTTCACTAGCATTGCTGTACATCTCTCTTCGAACAAGACCTTGCTGAACACCAACTATGGTGCTTTTCCGGTCCATCTCATCTCCTTCACCGGCGACTAGGGTTACATTCTTGTGTAATCGTTTGGATTCGCTGTAGTCTGCTTCAACTAGGTTATCGAAGCCTTGAGAGAATACCACATAGGGATTAACGGACTGCTCGTACGAACGATCTTCGCCAGCATATAGAGAGAATACGAATTGGTTATTATCATTGAGTAAAACCTTGAAACCTATGTTCCTCTCCACGCAAAGATCTCGTATTACCTCATATAAATTGAGGCCTCTATTAATCTGCACATCAAATTCCAGACTTGTGATGGCTAAATCGGTAGAAGCCTCAAATATGAAGTTAGAAATCTTCCTATCTGTGATGGTCGGATTGATAATACTTGAATTTAGCAAGGATTGTATCCCATTTTGAAAGTTTCCTGTAAGAACTGTTTGCTCCCAAATAATTCGACGATCTAAGATAGATTCAAGCGATCTTCCTGTGACTATGAGGTAATTTCCTTCCTCAATGTTTGACACAATCTTAATATCCTCGATAATCATGAGATGTTCAGACTCTTTGAAGTATACATAGTAATCTTTTTGCAGATAACTTAATACTTCTTCAGAAACTGGAATAAAGATCTCAAAGTCTCCATACTCATTGTATCGATCAACCCATATGAGCGAATCGAATACATCGAAGATAGCAATCGATTGATAGTTCTCATCTAAAACAATCAAATCAAGATTTCTAAACATTGTTGTCCTCCTAGATGGCTTCGTAAATAATTCGGTTCCGAACTGCGAATAGAATATTGACTAATCCTTCAGTTGTATCAAAGTGAAATACATTATCTCCTTTAATAATCTGGAACCACGAAGCATCTTTGTCTAAGGCGTTTAAGATGTTTGTCTCAACTCCTCCCCGGAGCAAAATTATAGATTTCTCTCCCTTAATCGTATTGATAAACACCTTATCGCCTTGCTTCAACTGATTTCCTGTTATAGCGATTATTCTGGATTTCTTAATCTCCATCAAATCGCCCGTAGTCAGATTGGCGATTGTAAGATCTCCAACATCGCCAAGAAATTCCATCTCAATAGTGATGCCTATTTCATTATCACCAGCATAGAATACTGTGGCTATTTGGTTCTTAAGTATATCACCCATCTTTAATAACTTAGTAGTTGTAGACTCATTAGACCATGGGAAAGTGAACTTCTTTTCAAGCCCTGTAAAGGTTGTATACTGTTCACTTCCCGGGCCTGATGAGTAGAAGAAAGGGTACGGACAGATTATAGAAACTTGTAGAGTCTCTTGCTCACTAAATATAATAGGTTCATTAGCCTCTACATATCCAGTAGTTTCTAATAACCTGTTATCCGTGTCAATAACAAGTTTCACCCTTTGTTTAATCGGGAAGAACTTGTATGAAAGCTGGCGAGTGGTCTCAATGTCAGGCTTAGGCAATAGAATCAGCTTCATAACAATGTTCCTAGAAGGTATGCGGGCTGAGTTGTATACTGCTCCATCTATAGTGGAGAATTCAGCTAAGTTAATACTAGCTCTTACAGGACCCAGCCCAGTCACATCTTCTATAGCAAAGCCCGATTTCTCAGGGTGAAACAAATCGAGTTCCAATGTTTCGTTAAGGCGGTTTATGACTGTTATTGTCCTAATCATACAGTACCCACCACCCCTTTCAATGTGGAAATTTGGTTCCTAGTCTGTCTGTAGATCTCAAATCTGGACAATGCCTTTGGTGAATAGTTGTTCTGAACGAAGTTTATGTTAGTTTCCTCGGATATAGAGTTAGGATCAGCGTTCTTAGAAGCTGCTGTAGCAAGATGGGGCAGCCTACTTCTTATGTTAGACACGTTTATACTCCTATTTTGATTGAACAGCTCATTCATCGAATTCACACCAGAATTTACATTACTTAAGTCAAGAACTGGAGTGATTACAGGATTCATATCAACATCATCATCGATTATCGACATAATTGTGTCTACTGCTTCAGCTACAACATCTATCATTGAGCGACCTACACGAGTTGCTGCGTCCGTAGCCTTATATCCATAGTTGATTAGACCAATAGCTAATCCTTCAATTGACCACTTACCAAGCTCAATAAACTTCTTAGCTGGTGAAGCAGCACCAATCTCCTTCTTAGCTGCTTCGAGTGCATCGGCAGCAACCTTAGCAGCTGCTCTAGCTAACTCGCCAGCTTTAGACAGTACACCCCAACGCATTCCATCAACAACATCTTGACCAAGACCATACCAATCTGGTGTTTTCATTATTGAAATAATATTGTTGGTGAATAGTTTAAAGTCTTTCTCGCCTTTAGTTCTTAATTCACCAATAGTCTTCAACCAATTATCTTTAAGTTCTGTAATCTGTTTAACTGTATCTTCAGCTAACTTCTTAGATTTCTCTTCAAAGATTGCTCTTTGTTCCTCCAGATCTCGAGCTGCCTGAGCATTAGCCATCTGTATCTGACTTGAAGTCTCAATTCGTAACCATTCCATCTCCTTAACAGCCATGGTTCTTGCTTGATTAGTCTTCGTCCGCCAAAGTGATGTATACTCATTCAGCTGTGTCTCTGTCATGGAATTCAATGCTTTAACCTCAGCAGCAGATTTCGGTCCCATCTTCTGTAACTCAGTAATTAAACCAGCATCTACTCCTCGAGCTGATAAAGCACCTAACTCGCTTGTCCACTTGTCAAACTCTTCTACTTGTCCTTTAAGATTATCAAGTAGAGTTTCACCAAGCACATCATCTTTAACATCAACTTTATCAAATAAACCAAACGAATCGTACAGAGCTTGCGCACGAGAGTCAACTGCCTGAGCATATCTTGCATTGAGGTTCTCGACATCACGTGCTAACCGGTCATTTATACTACGGCAAGCAGCTAGATATTCTTCCTCATACTGAATCCGCTTATCGGTTGCATCTCTGTGTACTCTAAGTACATTATTCGCATAGTCTATATCAGCTTGAGCTATTTGTTTCTTGACACGGAATACTTCCCTGTCAGCCTTCTTTCGTTGTTCTGTTCCTTCTATGTAGCGAGCTTGCACGCGTTCCCATGCATCTAACTCCTCATACAAGGATAGTTCGTTATAATACTTCCTCTCATCAATCCAGTCAACAGAAGCTTGGAATGCTTCCTTAGCAGCCTTCTCAGCATCCTTAGCTGTACTGGCAGCTGCTTTCTTTGATGCAGCAACAGCCTTCTCAGTCATCTGTTTAGAAGCTTGTTCGACCTTAGGTGTAGCTTGTTTAATACCTAATGCAGTACCAAGTGGAATTGATTCACCAATAGCCTTAAATATCTCTGAAGGTGAGTGACTATCAAGTACCTGCTTTGCCTTGGAGATACCAGACCCCATCAATTCTCCTATTCCATCAAGGAAATACTTAGCTCCATCCTCAAGTCCTTTAAGAAGACCAAGAATTATGTCTGTGCCAACTTCTATGAATAACTCGATTGAGTCTTCCAAGGTATTGATAGCCAGATTTATTATAGATTCGATGAGTTTGAACATCGCATCCATAAATATACTCCCATTTTGATCGATTGCGTTAGCCAACCCATCAATGAAAGCAATCATCAACTCGAATGCCGCATTGACTATGTCATTCATCTTAGACATCAGTCCAGCAATGAGTTCGAGCACCAAATCAACACCTGCAACAACAACTTCATATGCACTATCCTTCAAACCTTTAAGTAAAGAGATCACTAATTGACTACCAAGCTCAACCAATCTTGGTGTGAACTTAGTTAATGCTCTTAGTAGATCCTCCATCAAGGTTAAGAAGGCAGTAACTAACTGTGGTACTGTAGTTAATACCACATCTATCAACATAGAGAATAGCTCTTTGAATGCTTTACCTACAATAGGAGCACCCATGCCTATTACTTTCGCAAACTCAACTACACCCTGTGCTAAGGTCTTTGCTACAAATGGTATTAGACCTACCAGACTCGTAACTATACCGACCAAAGCCACTGCTCCTGCTGTACCTGCAGCAGCTAAGCCAGCTAGACCTGTCGAGAGTGCTAATACACCTGCACCTATGCCAGCCACAGCCACACCAAGTAATAGTATAGCTGCCGTGAAGCCAAGCATTGCTGGAATGGCTGGTGTCATGACAGACATAGCCACACCAAGCACACCGAATGTACCAGCCAAGGCTAATAGTGCTGTACCCACCTGTGCAAGTGACATACTACCAAGCAGCTTCAATGCTGTAGCCAATACTACAATACCTGCTGCCATGGTTACAAATGAAATCGAGTCTACGAATGAAGCATACTTATCCAATGCAATGAAAGCACCAGTCATGAGTGTGAATGAACCAACCAAACCAACTAAAGCTCGGCCCATCTCATCCCATGACAGTGCAGCCATTGATTTAATAACTGTTATCAACATCATCAGTGCACCAGCGATATCTAATAGACCAAGCGACATTACAAAGATGTTCTTAGGCATCACAGCAACAGTAGCCAACACAATACCGAGTGCTGCAGCTAGACCAAGCAGTCCTTTACCTAACTCATTCCACTGCATGTCTCCCATTTTGATGATCGCGAGAGCAAAGATGTTTACGGCTCCAGCAAGAATGGTTAGACCCATCGCAGTACCGATCATACCCTTCGGATCTTTGACCAAACGTAAGAATCCGACAATTGCTAACAGCATACTGCCCATCCCAGCAAGTCCTCTGATCAATTCGTCCGTATCCAATGAACTCAACTTACGAACTGCTTCAGCTAAAACAACCAATGAACCTGCTAGTATAAGTATACCTGTAGCCCTGAGTACACCCATACCACTTAAGTCTGTAGATCTCATAAACAACGACAAACCAACAAGCAAAGCGCCAACACCAAGCAAACCTTTAATAAGATCATCAGTGTCGAGGCCAGATAGTTTCTTTACTGCTTCTGTTAGGACTACAATAGCTGCTGCAAATGCTATAAATCCTATAGAAGTAGCAATTAGACTCTTTGTGTTCGTCTGTAGGAGTTTACTTGCCACAACAAGTGCTGTAATCATACCAGCAACTCCGCCAAGTCCTTTAATCACTCCAGCCCAATCAAGCTCACCGAGTCTCTTCATAGCTCCAGAGAGTATAAGGACGGAAACAGACAAACCAAGGAAGCCTGTGATCAAACTTGTCATGGCAAAGATGCTCTTAGGATTAAGTATCAACCCACTGAGGACACTCATTGCAGCAAACATCTCTACCATGAGTAAGGTTATGGCTCCAAGTGAAGCATTTAACTTCTCGGAGTCAATTAATGATATAGTTAATAGTGAAGCTGCAAGAATGCCTATTGCTGCAGCTATCTTTAACAACACACCAGCTTTCAATTGTTCCTGATAAGCAACCAAACAACCTCTTACTCCATCAAAGATATCAGTAATATTACCTAATACCCCTCCTGCAGTATCGGTTAAGTCTGTAAGAGATTTAAAGAATTTCTTTATTCCCATTGCTACCATAGCAAACAAACCAGTATTAATGATGTCGTATAGCTGGTCGAAATTTCCTGTGCTAAGACCTTGAATGATAGATTCGGCTAGATTATTCATAGCCTTACCAAAGAGATTAGCTAAATCAAAGAAGAATTCAACAAACCGTTTGAACCCTTCACCCAAATCAATAAGTGGCTGGAATCTTGATTCGAATTGGAAGAGGAAATCTTCCCATCCAGCAAGATCAGGAGCTTGAACCGCTTTGAATGCTTGACCTATTAAATCGCAGAACAATCTTACACCTGTTGCAACTGGTATTAAAGCGTTCGTAATATTCTCCATGATCTTAGTGAACACTTTAGATTCTCGAATCGCATCTCGTATCGCTGTTACTAGATTACCAACCCCTCCAGTGAAGATAAGAACATTATTCAGAGCTGGTAACAAAGCTTTCGCTACACTCATAACAGCTTTGGCTACTTCGGAGAGCACCATCCATACAATATCAAGTATTGCAAAGAGGCCTTCGAATGTGTCTTGTATGTTTTGGGCTGTTTTATCTCCTATTTTGATTGATTCGGTGAAAGCTTTCAATGCAGCAGTTGCTCCAACAAGTTTCTCTCCTGTAATTCCAAATGCAGGAAAGATTCTCATGAATGCTTTCTCAATTGGAGCAATAACTAAACCAAAAGCTTCGAATACATTCTTGATTGAGATTAATAAATCCTTTCTCCCGCCAGCATCCTTCCAGAAACGCAGCATTTCATTGCGTGCATCGGATGAGTTATCTATTATCTCACCCAATCCCTTACCTAATTCTGTGTATAGATATTTGGCCTCCTCAAAGTTACCTATAATAATCTCAAATGATTCTGCCCAACCAGAGCCTGCAGCTTCAGCCAATGTTCCCATTAACTGAGTAAGAGTCTTTATGTCTTGAGCCGCTGCAAATGCTCGTCTACCTATATCAGTTGTCTCGTCAGCATAGTCGTTCAAGGTATTGATTAATACTTCAGTTGTCAACCATGCTTGTTCAAGAGTTTCGTTGAAGTTCTTTGTACCACTAAGTTCTGTTCCTTTAGCAACAGTCTTATACATTCCATCTGCAGTCTTTGTAACTGTTCCTGCAGCTACAGCAGCTTCCAATAACTGTGTCTTGAATTCGACCGTAGCCATGTTAGCCACTTCAATCGATTTCCAATCGATTAACTTTACATATCCAGCTGATAAAGCCTGTGCAAAGTTGTACATTGCTCGAGAAGCTTCATTCGCATTAGCTCCAGAAAGTGCTGCTGCGTTTGAAATACCCTGAATAGCACCAACAGCATCTTTTAACTTTACACCTGCGTTCGTAAACTTCCCAATATTTGTTGTCATGTCTGAGAATGAATATATGGTTCTATCTGCGTATCTATTCAGCTCATCCAAATATCCAGAAACAACTTCTAATGATTCACCAGTACCTGCCATGATAGTTTGAATTGAGTCCATCTTTAGTTCGTATTCTTCGTAACCTTGAAAGATGGGATCTAAAGCCAAAGCTCTTACAATTCTACTACCAGCATTAATAGCGGCATTGGTGATGTTCTGTAATACTGTAAACCCAATGACACCAAGAGCATTAAACTTACTAGCTATGGTATCAACACCTGTAGCAATACCATCCAAAGAGAACTGCGAGGCTGCTCTATCTAGTTCTGTTAGATTTTTGGCTGAACCAGATAAATCTAGGCCCTTCTTAAGAGCGTCCAGTGACTTGATAGATTGATTAACCCCGGTTTCAAATTGACCGTTGTTAAATTGCATATTAACTATGCGATTGTCAATACTACTGCTCATCACTTAGTCACCTCCGCCCATAATTCGTTCGCCCAGTTTTCGAACATTACTTTTGTAATGGGATTTATGAAGTCAACCCCTTCCACATAGCCTCCTGTACCGGTGCCGTGCCCGTAATGTAAAAGAATCACTACGGGCGTGCCACCAGCCATTTTGCTATTAGTCCAAGTAATGCGACAACTGTTCTTTGTTTTGGTTATCTTATAATCCCATGATGCAGCAGTTTCGCCTGTATCTTTTGGTGTATTAGCGGCTAAAGCAATTACACCCATTCTACCATACTCATGTAACAATCTGTCATACTTGTCAAAGACAGATTTCGATCGATTAAAAAACCTTTCAGTGTTTCTAAAATCTCCTTTGTGTGTAAACTTTATTCGCATATGCATCTCCCCTTATTTATCAAGGAGCCCTGCATTGTTGAGAACAACTGCAAGTTGCTCCCTTGTAAGGAAAGCCCGGGGATCATCTACTAGGCCATCCTGATCGCCATCTGCAAACAAACCACTTGTTATTCCTTTAGCACACGACTCCTTAGCATACTCAGATGCTGGCAGACTACGCAGATAATCCATTAGAGCTTCATAAATCTTCTTCCCATCCATAGTCTTCTCCTTTTTATAGGATAATAGATTAGCTTTGAATAGATTCCAAGCACTATTACCCGATAGTCGAATTGCCATATTAATGTCCTCTCCTACAAAAGGCCGAGGACACCATTTACCTGTCACATCAAAGTGGCGAACAACATGATCTTGATCGATGTTATGTTTATCCATAAGAAACGCTGTCAATTCAATTAAATTCTTTAATGTTTGTTCCTCAAAGTACCAATCAGAATCTTTAACATCTCTTGATTTCGTATTTATCTTTTGTGGAGCAACTTCAATTCCAATGCTGTTTGAATTGAAGCAATTAATCTTAACTTTCCCTTTTGTGCCGCAATGCCATGCTATGTTTTTATCTTCAACACATTGGTATGCTACTGGCCCACCATCTACACAATAATGAGCAGAGACACCAAGGTACCTACTTGCAAAGTATTTTGCCGCATTGCGAGCAGTTGCTAAATCTCCGAAGTAATGAATGACTATATAATCAATCTTTCGGAAATCGCCTGCTGCACTTCTTGAATAGTTATATGGTGTGAGTAATTTTTCAATTGTTAAATTCATCTACTCGCACCTCCTGACCTATAAACCCCATATCATTAGGATTTATAACAGCAGTCCGCCATTGATCGAAAGCCTCCTCGTCATTTAGTGGCGGAAATTCTCCTCTTTTATCTGCTTCAGATATTATTGGTTTTTCTAATGCCTCCATTGCTATCATCCTTTCGTGTGTAATTGTGCTTTTCGTTGCGCATTAAGCGCTTTATTTCTTGCCATTATATCCCTCTTACTCATACTCTTCGCCGGTTGATTCTTAATATTACAAATGTTGTTGCTGTCTTGGTTTTTCTAATGCCACCATTGCTATCATCCTTTCGTGTGTAATTGTGCTTTTCGTTGCGCATTAAGCGCTTTATTTCTTGCCATTATATCCCTCTTACTCATACTCTTCGCCGGTTGATTCTTAATATTACAAATGTTAATTAATGTTACTAGTCTGTTTAAATGCCATTTCTGACATTCAAATGGAATATTGAATGCAATCATCCAATAATATATCACTTCCGACGTAAATATCTCTCTGTTTGGTTTCATGTTCTTATTGGTAAATGTTGTTGCTGTCATTGATGCATTAATATACTTGGAAACCTCTTCAATGTTTGACTCTGTTAACCTTGTATATACATCTGGCGGTACATTTTGGGTTAATGTCATGCAACGAATGTAATCTAGGGTCTCTTCAATTGTTTTGTCATCCTTACTTAGAAACGGCTTTTGCCATTTCGCCTCCCATTTTGATATCGAGACCAGCGAATGCTCTAACCGTAAATCTTGTGATTTTGTTTTGTAGAACCTGTTGGTCTTTTCATCAAACATTTCAACAGAAGGTACTGTTATAAATAACATTCTGGTCTCCCCCTTTCTAGTTTACTTGCTGTTGTTCGGGAACAGCATCCGGAGCAAACTCTACAGTTCCGCCATCCATTCTTGTCTGAGGAACTAAAGCATTTACGAATGCTGCAGCTGCTTCTGCATTTGTAGCCAACTCCATAAAGATGTCTGAGTAAGCTTCGGTCTGCATAAACTTGTTGGTAAGCTCTTCACTCTTGACAAAGTATTTACCATCTGCAGACTTTTCCCCATAAGCTTTACGAAGTAGTTCTTTGAATACTTTAACAATCTCTCTGTTATTTTGTTCTCCAACAATCTTCTTGATCATCTGTGTTAATCCACCATCAACAGACAACTCCATTTCAACAATCTCAGGCTTTGTAAGGTTGAAGTAGAAATCTTCTGTCCTCACATTTCCGTTGTAATCAGTATAAGTTACAGTTTTCTTAAGCATGTTATTCTCCTTTCAAATTTAATTTAATAAAAAGGACCCCCACCGTAGCAGGGGTCCAAGAGAAAGGGGTTTATATAATGGAGGTAAGAATGACGGCCAAGTTAAGATGCTGTAGTGAAGTCGATGATCATCAGAGTTAGACCCTGATTGTAGATATCGACAACACCGTTTAGTGTTACCAAGTAAGTTGTGTTTGAAGTCAACAATGAAACAGGATCAATTGTCAACACTTTGCCATCGGCATCCCAAGACTTAGTGAATTCGACAATAGTACCAGTGCTAGAAGCAACAGTGATGGCTTCAGAAGCAATTCTGTTGTTGAAAGTCAACACAATATCAGCATCTGCCAGTACACCGGTTGCACCATCAGCAGGCACACTAGACACCAAAGTCAATGAACTAGGTGTCTCACCGGCAAACAACGTGAGAACTTCATCAGGCAGCGGAAGACGAGGATCTGCAGAAGCAGTACCATAGAGAATGTCTTCAAGAGCTGCAAGTTTCGTTGCATCAGCTTTGACAGAATCAATAACAAGAGATGCTGTCGGCTTGAAACCTGTTACGTTTACAGGAGTTGTAGAGATAGTCCAAGAGAAGACGATTGCTTCAGGGCTATCATTAATAGTGGAATAACCTTTCTCTGAAGGAGAAGCCTGTGCACCATAAATTAGATGCAGCTTATAGCCAAGGTCATTTCCGTTTACATCATTACCAAGGATGGTCTTGTAAGCTAGACCAAAGGTCTTTCTTCCCTGCTGACCAACATAGACTCCAGTAGCCAATGCTGCAGAACCATCGCACTGTTCAAAATCATCCGGATAAGTGAATGCATCAATTGTTGCACCAAACTCTTCCGCTGAAACCATGTTAAGATACTTAATGTTATCTGCATACTGAGGTGTGAATTCTGCTCCGGAAGGAGATTCAGTTACACCTACTAAACCGTTCCAAGCGACACCTTTAGGATACAGACCAGACTGATTTCTTAAATAGAGAACACCTTGCTCGACACCAGTCTCATAAAGGCGTTCACCAATTTTATCCCATACAATTTTAGCCATATTAACGATTCCTCCTTAATAATAAATATTGAATACATCATGGTTGTGTTTATTTGCCGTGAAATGTCTATCGAATTGACAATACGGCAACTTCATTACTTCACCAGGAATAGAACTGTCGGGATCTGGATCGATTACCGTAACTTTATAACGTTTCTTGTTAAGATAAATTATGTTATCTGCAAACTTCGCATCGATCTTCTCCCGACTATACACAATACACGGGTATTTCATCTGAACTGTACTAGGAGGTTGAAAGTATACATTGGATGACCCTAGTATATTCACAAGAATATTATGGAGTTGGAGCCGTCGGTCCATTGTATACACCTCCTACTGTTAAGATCAAACGTGGATATTGGACCTCGACAGAGGTAATCCTCCATCGGGCCCCCATCCACTCGATATACCGCATCGCATGAAACTTCTGTTGGGCGTAAGGATCGGCCACAATACTCAAACGATTGTCGGTAGTTAGATCATCTAAAAGACCTTCTCCTTCTTTGTGACGAATCATCTGTTTTACGATGTTTCCATAATAAGATCTTTCGACAATCTCTTCAGTCCAGACACCTGATCTCGTTTCGACTTGTTTAAAGAAGCCGATTTTAGCTAGGAATTTCGCCATTGAAGTTTCACCTCACCATTTACTTAGTTAGCTACATAAGTGAAAGTCCAGCTGGTGGTAGCAGTCGGATCGAGGTAGTAACCAGTCTCGGCTTCAGCCTCAACAGTAGTATCTACACTAATTACAACTGTTCCAGCAGACTGCTTAACATCGTTGATGTAGTAACCAACACCCTGGCAGGTCGGAATAGTTATAGTATTAGTTGGTGCATCAAAGGTCGGAGCTGTCGGAGTAACCTTAGTTCCAGGATTGTACTCAAAGGTCCACTCAGTTACAGTGTTCGGCTCGAAGTAGTAACCATTCTCAGGCTGTGCAGTTACAGTGGTGTTAGCAGAAATAGTCTGTTCTCCAGCAGACTGCTTAACACCAGCAATGTAATATCCAACACCAGTTACAGTCGGAATAGTTAACTTGTTAGTAGCAGACACAAAGGTCGGAGCTGTCGGAGTAGCTTTAGTACCAGGTGCCTTCCAGAATACCAAAGCAGATTTCGGAAGTACCAGTGCACCAGAGCAACGAGTCTCGATTAAATACTTGTACTGGTTGTAATCGATATCGAAATCATCAAACATGGAAACCTGTCCACCTTTATCGGCACCAATGACATAGTCTCTCATGTTAACAAGAATACCCTGAAGCTTTCTACCTTCACTATCTTGAACCGTATTCAGAATTTCAGGAGTTTCAATCTTACTTACCCGCAAGGCGGATGCAAGCTCAGCCTCGGTTGTATACAGCCGACGACCAACTTTGTCCTTCAACAGAAGCATATCAGTTAAGATCTCTTCTGTAGTATAAAGAACTGGATTTCCAGATCCTTTATAGTTAGGACGATTACGCAGAATCAATTCAATGAACATTTCTGCAGTTGTTCCTGTCGGGATATCAACTCTGTGTGCATAGAAAGTATGATCGAATGCGATCGGACGAATGTTGTCTGTGTTAATCTTATCTGGACTAGCAGGATCTCTTCCATCGCCAACCAAGACGGCTCTTGCAAGCTCCTCGTCCAACATCATACGCATTTCGGCTTTCAACCATGCTACAACATCCATGTCAGTGATGTCAATTAGATCATCTCTGTCAAGTTTCTGTTTCTTATAAATGGTTGTCGGAGTAGTAATACGCTTTGTTAAACCAAAGAATTCCTCTCTCTTCAAAGCGCCCTTTACATAACCCTTAGCCCTTGCAGTGTCTTCAGTAATGTCAGCAGCCATACTCTTAATTCTGGAGAAAGGAGTATGTCTTGCTCCATTGATTACACCAGCAACCCAATCCATCCTTCTCTGGACAAATTCAGGGCGGCCAAGAACATCTTTAGCATCCGGGAACAGATAATCAATGTTATCGATTCCATAAGTTACAGCATGAGCAAGAACTGCTTCTTTCAAGGATCCACATTTCTTAGCATCCTCAAAGATAGCTACAATATCCGAATGAGATAAAGTCTTGCCCTTGTCTTTCTTCTCATTTTTGTTATCAAATACATTATGTTTCACAGTATGTCCTCCTTCATCATTATTTTCGTCGATTGCAGAATGTTTAGCTGCTCCTTCGTCCTTAGAATCTTCCTCATCTTCAACTTCCAACTCAGCAGCAGCCCCAACCAATGCATAAAGAACTTGTTTCTGCTCTTCATTCATTGTGTCAATAACATCTTGAACAGTCTTCCCATCCTCCTCAGCAGCCTGAGTACCACCATGTGTTAACTCAAGACCAGTGTAGATGATAGCTTCTGTCTCATCTTCAGTGTAAGAACCATCGCCATGTGCAATGGAAAGATTGTCAATAAATGCACCAGGATTTGCTCCAGAAAGAACCAAACTTACTTCACGAATAACTCCATGAAGAACATCAGTACCTCTCTGTTTCAACTCATTAGCATAAATTGACAGGGCAGTAATGTCACCATGCATGACAAGTTCTTTCGCGTTCTTACCAGCTTCGGTTTCATTGAATTTACCATAAGCATAGACTCCATCTTCACGATTCTCAAGAACAGCATGTCCCAACACATTGCCTGGTTCATTGTGTAGATGCTGCCAAACCAAAGGAACAGTCATACCATCATTGTGTTTAAATGCATCTTTAAGAATAACTCTTCCATCAGAGCATTTAAGACCATTCTTTGTGGCATATCCACTAAAATCATACTCTTTAGTTTTCTTCATTACTCTTCTCCTTCCTGTTCATCATTTCCAGCTAAGATATCGAGAAGAGGTTGACCTTCTTCACCAGTCTTTGCTGGATTCAAGTTCTTGTTACGTAGTTCGTCAGCCTTAGGATCTGCTGAAGGCTTATACCCTATAATAGCTCTCATCTCATTGGAAGATAAGATCTCATTTCTGGTAAATTTATCAGCTATGTTAGCAAGCTCAGTTGCCGGAACAAGGCTAAAGGCATCTTTGAAGAACGTGATAGAGTGCTTCTGACTTCTAGCTGTTTTGGTTAAGAACTTGCGTTTAAACTCATCACATATTGCTTTGACTATAGGATATACTGTACTGGTATGGTAGTTTAACATAGTCGCTTCGTCTGCTTTACCTGTGAATACTTCCTCGGTTAATCCTAACTGGTTATATAACATGCTCGTTAGATACTCGATTTGTTTCATCAGGTTATTCTCAGCAGGTCGATTTAACTGTGTAATGCGTTCCGTACCGTCAGTATAAGCAATACCATATTTTGAACCAGCGAGTTGTTGCTCAATATCCTTTCTACGTATTTCCGCCTGCGCTCGCCTCGCAGGGGTTTTAATAACATAAGGTAACTGGATAATTAAATCCAATTTACCAGAACCACTTTGCTCATCAATAGCATCCAGAAGATTTAACTTCCGAATAAGTCGTTTAAGAGTGCTATTCGGTTCATTCATCACTGCATAGAAAGGATTTTCAATGATTGCAACTACTTTCTTGGGTAACACAATCTCCTCTTTATGACCGGTTCGATCGTTATACAACTTCACACGAACATGCTGTGGAAACCATTCCATAATTTGAGCTGTTCGCATTGTTTGTACATCATATGAACCAGTAATCTTAGGATTAATTGTAGTGTCAACAGGGACAACTGCAACTACACCTTCATCAAACATTGACAACGCAACATCTTGTATAAAAGCTGCGGATGTTTGATCTATGTTTGCCTCTGTGGTCAAAGCATAGTTCAAATCAGACTTTACAGTCTCTTTATACCTATCGTTTTCGTCCAACTTTACATGTTGGATACTAACGGCAGAAACATCCATTGATATTCTATTGTAAATACCCATGATAATACTTCGCTCATTGGTCATTCTTACAGATGTTCGATCAGGTCTAACATAACTGCTAGGTCCTAACGAATAGTAAGACTTAAAATTACCTCTTCGCTTCATATCCTCAAAGGCATTCCAACCATGTTTAATCTTTATATTACGTTTAGGTTTGGTTTCAGGTGTTGGTTCAGGTTCATTTTTATTTCGCAGTGTGCCCCATGCAGCTTTTATTCTTTTACCTAACGGCTCCGGCACATTGTTACACCTCCCAACAAGATGTTACTCAAACATCTCTTTATTTGCTTTAAAAGCAACCCATGCGTCCATCATAGCGGAAACACTATCAATCTTCTGGTCGTAGCGCTTCTTTAGCAGCTTACGATTACCGTTTGTATCCTCCAGAGTGATACAGTTTCCCATCGCGAATGACATCAACTCTTGGTCGAATACCAAAGCGCGCTCTTCTGATAATATTTTGAGTTCGCCGAGTGGAACGGACTCTGTTTTAACACCTTGTATGACTTTTACTATCCCATATGGTCCATTCTCCTTCTCCCATCTTTCTACAAATTCCTTTGCATTATATGGATCGAACCCAAAACAACGCACGTCAAATTGATTCTCTAGAATATACCTATCTAGATCATCATAGACATCCATCATGTCTAATATGGTACAATCCAACACCATTAATGACCCCTCCTCCAGAAACTCGTCATATTTCATACGCATTGCTGGGGGTAGTTTCATCAAAGTTAGTGAGGATATGTAACATCGTGTTTTTATCCCGTAGGAACCTCCAGGAAGAGGAAACATGAATGTGAAAGCACAGAAGTCGTCTCCTTGAGAGAGGTCTGCGCCCAGAGCACATGGCATTGACCAGAAACTTCTTCGTCTATGAGGAATAGTCTCTTCATAAGTAAAGAAGTATGTATAACCTTCCATTGGTATACCAAATCTCTTGGCTAGTATGTCATTGCGAGCCGCAGGATTATTCTCGGCCCTTTCAACATCCAATTGGTAAGCTTCATAAGAAACTGTTTTACCAATATTTGGATTCGCTTTCACCCACATAGCTGGATCCGCTACTTCTTTAACGTCATCCAACCTATAATACCAAATAGAAACGTGTGGATTAATATACTCTCCTTTAAGAATACTCATTAACTCCATTTTAAGAGTATCACCACTAGCATTTCTAACAGTACCCTCTGAACTTATTGCAATGATTAGATAATCATCATGGGCTGCTCCGTGTTCTTTCGAAGCACCTTGTTCAATTGCACCTACCACATCCTCTCTTATGTCACCAGATAGCCATTCGTCAATTGTTGCTATTCTTACTCTTAATCCTTGTAACTTATCAATCGACATTGGTCTAACTTCAAGTAAAGAACCTGTAAGAAAGTTTTCTATTCCTTTCTTTGTAGAAGCTAATTTCATTCGCTTTGCACGAGAACCTGTTGTATTTTGAAGAGAGCCTTCAGTTAAGAATTTGAACAAAGGCCCACGCGCGCGTATAATAGCTGTTTTAATCGGTGACATAACTTCTTCAGCTTGTTTCATAGTTGGTGCTGTAGTAACTTGATGAGTTGTTGACGTATCAACATTCAAGAAATATGCTTGTATACATGATGCATACATAGATTTGGCGGCACCACGACCCACAATAAGAAACTGTTTATTAATTAAACGCTTCTTTATGAGTTTTCGTACATACTTACCGCCATGATTATCTGGTGATGGTTCGTAAACACTTCTTTCTACGAAATAATACCAACCAAACACCTGTTCAGCCCATAACTTGAAAGTATCAAGAAGTACCAAATCAGCTCCGTCCGTAAGCGTGAGTTCGTTTTCGCAAAATTCGATAAAACCTTCGACAGCATCCTCATCATAATATACTCCCTTATTTCTGATAAGCTCGTCAATACGATTCATCTCCATAGAGATTTCTTTACAAACAGGAATGTTGCCTTTTAATACTTCATCGCGAAACAAACCGTAGTAATATGGAGTAGCTGTATTTGATAACGCCATAACACTATCCTTTCTTTTTCAATAATGCTTTAACAGCTGGAGAAGAAGCAAGTTTATAAGCAGTCATAGCAGTACCTCCAACACCAACAAGAGTTTGAACAACTTTGTAACCCTTCTTTGCTGTTGATGGATTTAACCTTTTATAATTCTGCTCTAACTCAAGTCTTCTGTTCAACTGTTCAAGTTGTTTGTTACTGAGATTCTTTAAACTTCTTCTTTTTAACTTACGGCTTCTCTGATAATCTCCTGAACCTTGTGATCTTTTCTTTCTTCCTGTCTTTGTGCGATCTTTTCGTACACCCCATCTCATACCTTTAACACCGAAGTGATAAAGAGTATCAACAGGAGCACTAAGGCTTACACCACTCAGAAAATCAGTGACAGAATAATCATTTGGTTTTGAACTGGCTAGTCGTTTCATATCCATAATCAATCTTTGCAAATCTGCTTCTTTTCTAATACGGATAAGAAGCTCGTCTAATTGTTCATCTGTTGCTTCTTTGATAGATACACTTTTATCAACCAACATTATCACCTCCCATTAAGGATATGGAACATTTTCTACTTGGACACTCAACCTCCACTCAATTTCTTTGATCTGCTCTTTTATAGCATCAACCAAATATCCCATTTGTGGAGGATCGAAAACCAAAGCAACTCTCAAACATAAATATGTTCTTATTGCTTCCATGTCTGTTCTAATACCAGGATAATGCGACCAAAGTTCTTCACCAGTAACAAGATGAAAACCATCTTGTGGTCCAACACCTAATTGTGTTAGATTAAAGAAAGCGGAATTAGCATGTGTTAAAATTGTACTGTCAAAAGTATTATCGTCTTCATGAATGCCGATATGTTTCTTGACAGTATTTAATATTGGTTCATCCATGGGCATGTATCCCCCTTTCGTCGTTCGACATAATCTTGTACAAGTAAAGATGCATCTCCAAAATGTATTGCGTTACTTGTATTGTGTGAAGTACAAACAACATTGTTCAAATCAAGTATGCAATCTCGTCCAAACTCAATATCTTCCATTGTTATTGGTATAATATGATGAACAATGATCCTGCCAAATATGGGTCTATCCTTATGAGCAAGATCACATCCATTATCTCGTACTATAGCTTGGTTTCGAAGATGTCTCCACTCTGGTGATTTGTAGAAAGCTTGGTTGAAATATCTATCACAACCAAAAGTTTCTTCGCCAACCCTTCCGGCTAGTCTGAGATACTCAAATCGCTCTTCAAAAGTGGGAAGACGAATAAGTTCGTTATAGTTTCTTGTCATCATTCTCACCTCACCTTGAACCTGTATAACTTTTCATTGCCTCAAGTGCATTTATGTATAATTCCTCAACCCGTTTGGCTGATTGAATCGATTCTGTTTTTGCAACTATGAGGTCTTTCTGCTTTTCGAGAATTTCTTGTTCAATTCTTTCTTTGGTTGTTCCAAGCTTTAGGTAATGTGTGATAACTTGAGAACTTGCAGTGCCTTCCATCAACTGTTTCTCTGCTAAATCGATAGCTAAAGCTATCAGTTGGTTTTCTCGAGCCTCAGGTGTCTTTGCCGGAGGCCTCTTTCTGGGTGCTTTTTCTGTGACTTTCTTTTTACGCATTGTAAGATAAGACCTCCTTCCTGCATGGTTCGATGGTACTTTCTAAGGCCGCTTATGATGTTAATGCGGAGATGAAAGGAGCCTAAAAAGCTGCGGCATACTCTTTAAAAATGGCCACCGCACTAACATCATAAACGACCCTAAAAATATACCCCCGGAGAATTTTTGAAGACAGCCGCGATGCACAAGGGGGGTATCTTTTGCGAGGACCCCCTATGCTACAATCTTTTTATATATCCCGAGTATGTTTAAATTTACAATTTCATCAATTGCGTTTTCAATTGCTTGATCTTGATCTGTTTCCGAAAGTTCATCGGAACCGCGAACAATTCTAGCAAGATACTCACAAGTAAAGTAACCTTTTTCTTCATCATACTGTTTCCATTTATCGAAATCCGTAATAGGATTATAAGGATTGTCTACTGTGGTGAGCATCACAATTCGCATCTAATCATCTCCTCTCCTTTTCTTTTGTTTTAATTTGTGTCAAATGTTTTGAGATGGGAATGAAATAAAGAAGTTAACATCATGTCATACATATTAATGATAACACTTTTGTTTCTATCTTGTTTGTATACGAAAGGGAACAAACTTCAACTACAACTATAGAGTACAAACTTTTACTTTTATTGTTGCGCGGCATTACAACAAACTTATTAAAAGTATTAAAGCATAAAGTTTATAAACATCACATCATAGTTGAAGTTGTTGCTCTTTCGTATTGTTTATATGTTTATGGCTACACTGCACAAAGATCTCTATAACTCTGAGGAGGGACCCGAAGTAATAGAGACTGACACCAGTGTTGTGCCCCATAACACACAAGTTTGTTTAAAGACTTAATCTTTTTAAACTTTAATCCACATATCTATTTAAAACAGTATGGATATTGTTTAACTTTAATTAGACTATAGTATAAATTAATCAAAACAAAACCGAAACAAATTGATTAATTTACCTTGAAGGGGGATGAATTAATTCGACACCCCTATGGTCTTAGACGGTATGGGATGGGTCCATGGTATAACAACATAGACATAGTCTCTATCTTTTCTTTAACAATGGGTTATTCTAATGATTTAGATAGGGTGGATGTTGAAACACCAAGAGCCTGAGCCACTTCAGCTTGTGTTAGTCCATTCTTTAACATGCTCTTTGCTCTTGCTACTTTAGAAGGTGTCATTAGTACCTGTGCTCTAGGTGTAGCTAATTGTTTAACTCTATCAAGATCAGAGTTAGATAGTATTTGTGTTAACTTAGATGAACTAACAGCTCCTGCTTGAATCGCTGCCCATTCTCTATCGCTTATGTTTATCTGTGTCTTCTTAGCACCTGTTCTTATACGAGCTTCAGCAAGTGCTTGGTTCTTTATCTTCTTTATTTCGTCATTGTCCATGTTAGGATTAGCTGCTCGTTTTCTATTAACAATACTGTTTGCTACTATTTGTGCTTGTCTTTCAATAGGTTTATTCTTATAAGCCACATTAAGTTTAGCATTTAAACTATCAACTTCTTTCTGATAAACCTTCTTTGCTGATGGACTATATGGAATTGGTTTAGTATTAATAGCAATTAATCTTGATTGATTAGCCAATGACTTCATGTTATTAGCATAATCAGCATATATACCTTCCATTCGTTTACCAGAAGATAGTTTATGTGCATCAGAAACTTCAGCCATTCTTGTTGAGATAGATGTTCTTTTTACAATTCTTCCTTTACTATCTTTATATGTCTGGCCTGTTTCTTTAAATACTTTTTCTCCTGTTTTAAGATCAATAGTATAACCTGTCTTACGATGTGGAACTCTAATTTCTGAAGAAGCTTTCGAAATTATTGTTGATGCTCCACCTCGTTTACTACCTTGATACTTCTCACTTAAAGCTGCTATACCATTATCAATATAAGATTGTTTATAGTTCAAATTATGTTTCTCTGAATCTATAACAACCATTGAATGTTTAACAGCTCTAGCAATTTCATTAATAGTTGCACCTTTAATTGTCATGTCAGTAATAAGATTAGAAACTTCACCCATCTTTGTTTGCTTAGTTTTAGGATTAATTGGTTTCATTCCAGGATATGCTGGATAAGCAGATATAGGATCAAAGTTAGCTAACCCTTTAATAGATGCCGAAGTCTTTATTAACCTTTTATTATTAGGTATAACAATGACAGTATCACCATCAAAGTCTGCACCTGATAGTTTCTGTGCAACTTTAGGATGTATACCAACAGCATCTTTGGCTCTTTCCATTATAGCTTTAGCTGGCTTCGACTTGTTATTTACTACAAGCTCGGGTATCTCAAATGTTCCACCATGGGGATGTCTAATAAGAACTACTCTTTCACCATTTCTAAAAGTAGGTGCATAAATTTCATTCTCTTTCATCTTAGGAACTGGTAATATAACTTTCGAAGCTTGTCTTGGAAGAGCAGCAGCTTTCAAATGAACAGCACTAGCATCGCAATCATCAGCAAAGGAAAGAAGAAGCTGTCTACGAACAACAGGGTTTGTAATAGACATAATTTCTTTAAATTCATCTTGCTTTATTTTGTATGCTAAATTTAATTGTTGCTTTGCTAGTGATTTATTTTGTTTAGAAAGCACTTGGGATGAAATTGTTTTAGACCAACTATCCCAATCACCTTCTTCGTTAACAACATTAATAGCTCCTTTCTGTCTTTTAATAACAGAACCAAAAGGATTATCGGTATCATCTTTCATACTTTTTAATGCATCAAGTTTATTTCCTGTTTTATGTTTATTTGTATTGAAACGAATATCCACACCATCCGGTAAGTCATCTGAATATATAGCCATACCTTTAAGATAATGTGTTCCATCAACAGCTATTCTAACTTGTGCATACTTGGAATTACCAAGATCAAGATCTTTAACTCCTCGACGAAGTTCTATGACACCATCTTTATCTGTTCCACCATCTTCTGCATAATTAATAGCAACTCTTTTCAAGTCTACACTTTTAATTGGTTTCAAACTCAAATCTGTAACATATGTTCTACCATGATCTTCAGAATATGCAGTAATGTTCTTAAT
>Ga0209312_1000410_pt1 | contig 41343 bp, 42 predicted proteins | sample BioC13SIPDNA_4_FD_185744 | JGI IMG/M metagenome (GOLD analysis project Ga0209312, IMG submission 185744) | Anaerobic biogas reactor microbial communites from Washington, USA - Biogas_R1_B C13 SIP DNA (SPAdes) (version 2) | ecosystem: Engineered > Bioreactor > Anaerobic > Unclassified | place... | reverse complement strand
CTATCGGAGCTTATCCGCACTGCCTTTGTACCTAAGCCTGGCTTCAAGTTTATCGTCGCTGATTTCAGTGCGATTGAAGCCCGTGTCATTGCATGGCTTGCAGGAGAGCAATGGAGAAACGAGGTGTTCGCCACCCACGGGAAGATCTACGAAGCATCGGCGAGCCAGATGTTCCGCGTTCCTATAGAGGAAATCACAAAAGGCAGTCCCCTTCGGCAAAAGGGCAAGATCGCTGAGTTGGCTCTCGGTTACGGTGGCTCGGTCGGAGCTCTCAAAGCAATGGGCGCTCTTGATATGGGCCTTAATGAAGAAGAACTTCAACCCTTGGTAACGGCGTGGCGTGCAGCTAACCCTAACATAACCCGACTATGGTGGGATGTTGACCGTGCGGCAAAAACAGCAGTGCGTGAAAAGACCACTGAGCAAACACACAACATCCTCTTTGAATACCGTAGTGGATTTCTCTTTATTACACTCCCGTCAGGCAGAAAACTTGCTTATGTTAAGCCACGCATCGAAGTTAACCGATTCGGTTCCGAATCAGTAACATACGAAGGAATTGGTGCTTCAAAGAAATGGGAGCGCATCGAAAGTTATGGCCCGAAGTTTGTCGAAAACATTGTGCAGGCAATAAGCCGGGACATTCTCTGTTATGCAATGCAACGGCTTAATAGTATGGGTTTTTCCATTGTTATGCATGTCCATGATGAGGTGGTCATAGAGGCATCCTGTGATGTGTTACCGGAGAATGTTTGCCGCATTATGAGTGAAACACCGCCTTGGGCGGAGGGCTTATTGCTTCGAGCCGATGGCTTCGAATGTGAGTTTTATAAAAAAGACTGATCTTGTGGGGGTTCGAATTACTTCTGATTTTCGCATATGGACAGGAGCAGATTATCGCTCCGAATCCATATTTTCAGGAGGTTCAATATGAACGAACTAACAGTATTCAACTACGAGGGAAAGGACATCCGAACTGTACAACATGACGGCGATACATGGTGGGTTCTGAAGGATGTCTGTGATGTACTCGAGCTTTCGAATCCCAGCATGATTGCAGATAGGCTGGACGAGGACGAGCAAATGAAAGTTGACCCTAAACAATACTTAGGGTCACGGAGCAACGAGCCAATTACAGTTATCAGCGAGAGCGGGCTTTATAACGTTATCCTGCTTTCCCGTAAACCTGAAGCGAAGAAGTTTAAGCGCTGGGTGACTCATGAAGTCCTTCCTTCCATCCGTAGGCATGGAGTATATGCTGTGGATGAATTGCTTGCCAATCCTGATTTTTTAATCAGAGCGCTTCAGGAGCTTAAGGCTGAGCGAGCAAGAAATGCCGCTCTTACAGAAACAGTCCACATCCAGAGACAACAAATTGCTGAGATGAAACCGAAGGCCAGTTACTATGACGTTATCCTGAACTGCAAAGATGCGGTTGCAATTACTACCATCGCAAAAGATTATGGTAAGTCCGGTCAATGGCTTAATGAGTATCTTCATACCCTCGGAGTGCAGTTTAAGCAGGGTAACATCTGGCTTCTATATCAAAAGTACGCACAGAACGGGTATACCTGCACCAAGACCCATAACTACCTTGGCAGCGATGGCGAGTACCACGCGAAAGTTCATACTTACTGGACACAGAAAGGCCGCCTCTTTATTTATGAGCTACTTAAGTCCCACGGCTACCTTCCACTTATTGAACAAGGTCTTGAATTTGAGGTGATGTGACATGGAAAGAGAGATGAAAACGAAACCTGGGAAAAAACTCATTTCAAAAATAGCATCCGCGCTTCCCTGGATATTACTGTATCTTTGCATCTACTGTTTTACCTTTGCCGTAATTCATGGCCTGACTGAAGGAATAAAGTATGAAACCAAGGCCGAAGCACTGGCAGCCGAGAACGAGTACCTCAAGGACGAACTTGAGTGGTTCAAAGAACAGTTGGTGCAGAAAACAGCCGTAACGGATATAGCAGTTCCGGACGCGGTGCTGTCTGGTGGTGATTGATATGCACATCAGCAGATTTAACGCAGAAGGGTACCCTGATCCCACTGCTGCAGAAGCATTGGAGAATGTAATCCGTGAGGAAATCGCGAAAGGCCGGAAGCCATGTGTATTTATTTGCTCTCCATACGCTGGTGACATCAAGCGCAATACCATAAACGCCAAGAGATACCTGAAGTTTGCAGTGGATGAAGGCGCGATTCCGTTCGCGCCACACCTGCTTTACCCACAAGTGTTAGATGACAGCGATCCAGAACAGCGGAGACTTGGCTTGCTTTTTGGTATGGTGTGGCTATGTAAATGTGATGAACTCTGGGTGTTTGGCAGCCACATCTCGCAGGGTATGGCTGCCGAGATCGATAAAGCAAAACGGCGACTTATCCCAATTAGATACTTTACGGAAAACTGCGAGGAGGTGGAGCGGATATGAAGATAGCGGTCGGAAACAGCCGTATGGATAGAAAGTGGAAGAATCGTGACATCACCTGGGAGGACTTCAAAAACACCGTTCGTACCACGAAGCGCACAACTGAGACGGTATCGGAGTTCCGCAAAATGAACCGAGCGCGTCAAGATGCAATTAAGGATGTGGGCGGTTTTGTGGGAGGAGCCCTCCGGGAAGGCAAACGCAGGAACGGTTATGTACTGTGCCGCTCTATGCTTACCCTGGATATGGATTATGCAAAGCCCGATACTTGGGAAATGATCGAATCTCTCCATGACTGGCGGTGCTGTGTATATTCCACGCATAAGCATACACCTGAAGCTCCGAGACTTCGGTTAATCATACCGCTTTCCCGAGAAGTCAGTGAGGACGAATATCCAGCGCTAGGACGCATGGTGGCAAAGGAAATCGGAATTGATCTGTTCGATGATACCACCTATGAGGCTTCACGTTTAATGTACTGGCCATCAACGCCATCCGATGGTGAGTTTGTGTTCCGAGAGAAAGATGGCATTCTACTTGATCCGGACGTGTATCTTTCCAAATATGTTGACTGGCGAGACACCTCTATGTGGCCGGTATCATCACGGCAATCAGAGGTTGTGCGGCGACAAATAACCAGACAAGCCGATCCACTCACAAAGGAAGGTGTTGTGGGAGCGTTTTGTAGAGCTTACTCCATCATGGAAGCAATAGAGGCATTTCTATCTGATGTATATGAGCCAAGCGCAATTAATGGAAGATATGATTATATTCCTGCTGATTCGTCAGCTGGTCTTGTTATATACGATGGCAAGTTTGCCTATAGCCACCACGCTACTGATCCCGCATGCGGAAAGCTACTAAACTCATTTGACCTCGTGCGCATACACCGATTCCGTGATCTGGATGACAAAACAACCGAGGATACTCCGCCCGGTAAGCTTCCGTCTTTTAAGGCAATGACGGGACTGGCGATTAAGGATGAACGGGTCAAGGAGCAATTTGCTGAGGAACGCAAAGCTCAGGCAAAAGTGGAGTTTAATAATGAGGACTGGCAAAAGCAGCTGGAGCTTGAGAAGAATGGTGCAGTAAAAAACACCCTTCGCAATCTCACATTAATTCTTGAAAATGATCCTGCTCTTAAAGGGATTGTGTTCAACCAGCTTTCCGACAGCTTGGAAATCAAGGGTGAAGTGCCATGGCAGCATCCATCAAGATTCTGGCGGGATGCAGACGATGCTCAGCTGATCAGCTATATCGACAGCCACTACGGAACCTTCTCTGCCAGAAATTATGAGATTGCAGTTACGAAGGTAGCAGATGACCGTTCATACCACCCGATACGCGAGTTTATAGATACTTTACCCGAATGGGACGGTATCCCGCGTGTTGATACCCTGCTGATTGATTATCTTGGCGCTACGGACAATGCATATGTGCGCGCTGTCACAAGAAAAACCTTGTGCGCTGCAATTGCACGTGTTCTGACACCTGGCATCAAGTTTGATTCCATGCTGGTGCTTAATGGCCCTCAAGGTGTGGGTAAAAGCACCCTGATAGCCAAGCTGGGTGGTGAATGGTTCTCAGACAGTCTCTCACTTTCAGACACCAAAGACAAGACAGCAGCTGAAAAGCTGCAGGGATATTGGATACTGGAGATTGGAGAGCTTGCAGGGTTGAAGAAGGCTGAATTAGAAACACTCCGCAGTTTCCTTTCCCGGCAAAACGATATCTACCGAGCAAGTTTCGGACGCCGGGCAACACCGCACCTGCGACAGTGTGTTTTCTTCGGAACCACCAATGCCGAGAAAGGATATCTTAGAGACACTACCGGCAACCGCCGCTTCTGGCCGGTAAAAACACCTGGCAATGGTACAAAGAAGTCTTGGCAGCTTACTCAAAGTGAAGTCTTGCAGATATGGGCAGAGGCTCTTACGTATGTGAAGGCAGGAGAAAAGCTATACCTAGATCCCGGCCTTGAAAAACTTGCTAAAGAGGAACAGCGCGAAGCGATGGAATCTGATGAGCGCGAAGGCCTCGTACGTGATTATCTAGATATGCTCCTACCGGAAGATTGGGACACGATGGACTTATATGAGCGCAGGGCTTATATAAATGGCACGGAATTTGGAGAAAGCCGAAAAGTAGGCGTCCGCAGACGCACCTCAGTCTCCAACCTTGAGATTTGGTGTGAGTGTTTTGGTAAAGACCGTGCCAATTGTAAACGCATGGACAGCAACGAGATCTCTGCAATTATGTCGGGAATTGGAGGATGGAAGATAGCACCGAAAAAGGAGCGCATCCCGTTATATGGCCCGCAATGGGTGTATGTCCGCACTGCTGTTCCTGACTCTGTTCCAAGAGAGCGTTCTTTGGAACATGTGTGAAGTCAGGAACAAAAAATTATGTTCCCATGTGCCAAAAACGAACTTTTGGAACACTTCATTGGAACAGGCGCCAGCCCCTTTATTAGTGCGGTTCTTTATGACCAGTGTTCCATTGTTCCAATGATTACTATTAATAATGATAGTAAAGAAAAAGGGCTATATATTGCATAAAAACACGCATATACGCGCGTATAGAGATTTTTTGGATTTTTGGAACACATGGAGGTACTCATGAGAGAGAAATATATCGAGCAAAAATTGATTAAAGCAGTCAAAGCAACTGGAGGCCTAGCTTTAAAATTTATATCTCCCGGTTTTAACGGAGTACCGGATAGACTGATTCTTTTGCCTGGAGGAATAATCGCATTTGCTGAAATCAAAGCGAGTGGATCAAAACCTCGACCTTTACAGGAACGAAGGCATGAAATGCTTCGACAATTAGGGTTTAAGGTTTATGTTATCGGCGATGAGAGTCAGATTGGAGGGATGCTGGATGAGATACGAGCCACATGAGTATCAGGAATATGCCACCAATTTCATCCTAAACCATCCAATCGCGGCAATTCTGCTGGAAATGGGTCTTGGCAAGAGTGTTATTACTTTAACGGCCATCTTCGACCTGACATTGGACAGTTTCTTGATTCGCAAGGTATTAGTTATTGCCCCACTTCGAGTTGCACGAGATACATGGCCTGCCGAAATCGAAAAATGGGATCACCTGAATGGACTTACCTATTCAGTCGCCATAGGTAATGAAGCCCAGCGGAAAGCTGCCCTTCTGCAGAGAGCGCAGGTATACCTTATAAACCGGGAAAACGTAGACTGGCTCATCAACGATAGTGGCATACCATTCGATTATGACATGGTGGTTATCGATGAGCTGTCATCATTTAAATCTCATACTTCAAAGCGGTTTAGGGCACTTCGAAAAGTGCGGCCAAATGTAAAAAGGATCGTTGGTTTAACGGGAACACCCTCAAGCAATGGATTGATGGACTTATGGGCGGAAATCGGTATCCTTGATATGGGCCAGCGGCTCGGAAGGTATATATCCCATTTCCGAAATGCCTATTTTGTACCGGATAAACGAAATCAGCAGATCATATTTACCTATAAGCCGAAGCCCGGCGCGGAGGAAGCCATATATCGGCTTATTTCTGACATTACTATCAGCATGAAAAACACTGACTATCTGCAGCTACCTGATCTAGTGATAAATGAAATTCCCGTCTTTTTATCAGAGGATGAACGACAGCATTATGAAATCATGAAGTCAGAGATGGTGCTTTCACTTAAAGGCAAGGAAATCGATGCAGTGAACGCTGCAGCATTAAGCAATAAATTACTTCAAATGGCCAATGGTGCGGTCTATGATGGGAACGGCGGAGTTGTTCGCATTCACGATCGTAAGCTGGATGCTTTGGAGGATATTATCGAAGCAGCAAATGGGAAACCGGTGCTTATAGCCTACTGGTATAAACACGACCTCGAGCGGATAATGGAGCGCTTTCCTGCTATCCAATTGGATAACGCCGAATCCATAAAACGGTGGAATGACGGTGAAATCCCGGTGGCCGTTATCCATCCCGCATCCGCCGGACATGGACTAAACCTGCAGGCTGGCGGCTCCTGCCTTGTGTGGTTCGGACTGACATGGTCACTGGAATTATACCAACAGACGAATGCCCGCCTTTGGCGGCAAGGTCAAAAGGATACGGTGATAATTCATCACATCGTCGCGAAGGACACAATTGACGAACAAGTTATGAAAGCTCTCAAGCGAAAAGATAAAACCCAGACCGCTCTTATCGATGCGGTCAAAGCAAACCTAAAGGAGGCGGTCATATGATTGCGCTAAAGTATATAAACAAGAATGCGGCGACTGTAGCCGCCATCCGGGACTATAACAATATGAGGTTTATTATCAATAACACCCCGCAGGAGATTAAGGATGTATATGAGAAAATGGCTTCTCCCAGAACGCCCAAGCTTTCCGGGCTGCCGTCTGCAAGAAATCCGCAGGCAGGTACCGACAAGTTGGTTGCACAGCTTGATAAGCTGGACATACTGCGAGAACGATACAGTCAAGCACTGGAATACATGTCTTGGTTTGAACCGGCCTGGTCAAGCCTTACAGATACCGAGCAGCATATACTTGCCGAGTTTTATATGGGTACCGATCAGAAGTCCGGTGCTACTTACCGGCTTATGAATGAATTAAACTATAGCGAAAGCCACATCGAGCGCTTACGGTCAGGAGCACTGAACCATCTGCGTAGCATGTTGTTCGGATAAATATGAGGGAATTACGAGGGAATGTTTGCTTTCCTGTATGGTATAGTTATACCATCGATTATTGTGTAGAGAGCCTTCGAGGGGAAACCCACGAGGGCTTTTCTTTTATCCAAGCGAGGTGATCCAATTGCCCTACAAACCCAAGCGTCCTTGTTCTCATCCCGGCTGCCCCAAGCTGACGGATGGTAGGTTCTGTGATGAACATGCCAAGCAGGAAGCCAGGCGATACGAACGCTATGATCGCGACCCTGCTGTGAGGAAACGGTACAATCGGACATGGAAGCGCATCCGAGATAGATACATAGCAGAGCATCCTCTCTGTGAGCGTTGTGAGAAGCAAGGTCGGATTACCCCTGCTGAGGAAGTACACCACATCAAGCCATTATCCTGTGGTGGAACAAATGAAACGAGTAACCTTATGTCTTTGTGTACTTCCTGTCACTCTGAGATCACTGCACGAGAAGGTGGAAGATGGAAAAGGCCAGGGAGTTATCCCCAGCCTTAATGCGATGAAGCCTATTCTGAGTAATAGAGGGAACGTAGATAAGTACTTAGCCGGTCAGCTTCGGTTTTTGTGATATCGGCAGGTATCTTGAAATTAACATTAAAATCTGGTCGAAGCGGGTAACTGACGTCAATAGTAGCTGTTACTGGTATCGGATTGCCTGTTGCAAGGGCTATTATCTCGGTGGCATGTTTTGATAGGTCTGCGGTGGTGCGATGTACCTTAAGCGAAGAACGTAGTTCTTTTGAGAGAGATTCTCTAGAGGTATCTGCGAGCCATCTGACCCGACGCTGGTGAGGATACCCATCGGTGACAGCAGAAGCATCGAAGATGTAGCCACTTGTTACTTCGGCAAAGTAAATGTCGTCACCATTTGGAACAAGGACAATGTCACCCGTGTTGATTCGATTTACAAAGATGTCAATGGTAGCGTAGGCATTCCCTAGCTCTAGTCCAGTATAGTTGTTCGGAGGAGCAGCAAGCAGAGTTTTAATGCTTTCGCGCGATTGCCCGGTAAGGTTTCCAATATCGGGCCAGCCTATTGCAATGATGTTACGGCTGCGGAACTCTTGAAGCCTGTTAGTGCCGTGAGGGACGGGACGGATCAACCATGTATTCATTGTTACTCCTTTCTGTCGGCATATCCGACGATAAAATAAAAAATTTAGATATGAAGTTGTTATCTTCTAGTTATCTATTATATCAAAACACTTCGGTTTGTCAATATAGAAATCAAGAAGATATCAAGTAGATTTATGGTTTGGTGAGGGGCGGTCGAAATCTCTGTGACTCTTTTATTGAGCAACGGGCGTGGGGCTTCGTGCAAAAAGTCGCAGTTTCAAACGGGGTAATACCCCCTTAATAAGAAAAGAGGTGAGTTAATGGCCAAAGATGGTACAAATCGAGGTGGTGCCCGTATTGGATCTGGCCAGAAAAAGAAAGCACTTATAGATAAAATTGCTGAGGGAAATCCCGGAAAAAGAAAACTGGAAGTTATTGAATTTAAAAATACCGCAGAACTTCAAGGGCAGGAGATGCCACAGCCAAGGGCTATGCTTTCAGCAGTACAAAAGGATGGTAAAACCTTAGTAGCTAGCGAAATTTATGAGCTTACGTGGAAATGGCTTGAGGAGCGAGGGTGTGCACATCTAGTTCTACCACAGCTATTAGAAAGATATGCCATGAGTGCTGCTAGGTGGATACAGTGTGAGGAAGCAATAAGTGAGTTTGGTTTTCTTGCTAAGCATCCAACTACTGGCAACGCTATCCAAAGTCCATACGTTTCCATGAGCCATAATTTTATGAGTCAAACCAACAGACTCTGGATGGAAATATATCAGATTGTTCGTGAAAACTGTGCGACAGAGTATTCCGGTACAAATCCACAGGATGATGTGATGGAACGACTGTTGACTGCCCGTAGAGGTAAATAATAATAAGGAGATGTGAGATGAGTAAGAGATATTTAACAGCAGAAAGTGTATGTGCAGGACATCCTGATAAACTGTGCGATATTATTGCTGATAATATTTTGGATGAATGCCTTAGAAGAGATAAAGCGTCACGCGTAGCGTGTGAGGTTATGGCTACTAAAGGGAAAATTATCGTGGCGGGCGAGATCTCCTGCAGCGAGAAAATTGATATCAGAAGCATTGTTAAGAATGTGCTAAAAGAACTAGGTTATAACCCTTTGAAATTTTTAATTTATGTATATGTACACAATCAGAGTTCTGATATTGCAGCTGGTGTGAATACTGCACTAGAAGCACGAAATGGTATAAACGAACAATATGGTTCCATCGGCGCTGGTGATCAAGGTACTATGTATGGTTATGCCACAAAAGAAACCAGAGAAATGCTTCCCCTTCCCCTTGTCTTATCTCATCGAATTGTAAAGAGACTAGATGAGGCAAGGAAAGGTAAACTTATTAAAGGTATCCTTCCCGATGGAAAAGCACAGGTGACCATTGAGTATAATGATGATGTTCCAGTGAGAGTTAAGACCATTGTAGTGTCAGTTCAGCATGAAAAGAATAAAACTCAGGAAGAGTTAAAATCAGATATTCTAAATAATGTGTTATGGCAGTGTTTTGAGGATTTCCCTTTTGATGATGAAACAGAAATTCTTATTAATCCATCTGGACAGTTTGTATTAGGAGGACCTGCTGCAGATACAGGTTTAACTGGAAGAAAGATCATGGTGGATACTTATGGTGGACTTGCATCACATGGTGGCGGAGCACTTTGTGGGAAAGATCCGACCAAAGTTGACCGAAGCGGAGCTTACATGGCTAGGTATATTGCTAAACATATTGTGTGGTGTGATTTGGCAGAGAAATGTGAAGTGGCTATTTCCTATGCCATTGGCAAGGCAAATCCTGTAGCTTTTTCTATAAATACTTTTGGAACAGGAACAGTTTCTGATGAAGTTCTAACCATTGCTGCTCAAGAAGTATTTAATTTGAGGCCTGCAGCAATTATAGAAAAGTTGCGACTTAGAAACATTCATTACTCTGATACAGCAGTCTATGGTCACTTTAACAGTTGCCTCTTCCCTTGGGAGGATGTTAATAAATATAGCGAACTAAAAGAGGCGGTGGAAAAATATGCAGATTGAGAAAATTAAGACGAAACTGCTGATCCCTGCTGATTATAATCCTAGAAAGGACTTAAAGCCAGGAGATCCAGAATATGAGAAACTTAAACGCTCTCTTGAGGAGTTTGGATATGTCGAACCGGTTATTTGGAATAAGACCACAGGCAGAGTAGTTGGTGGCCATCAGCGGTTGAAAATCCTACTGAACATGGGTATGGAAGAAGTGGATTGCGTAGTTGTTGAGATGAATGAGGAAAAGGAAAAAGCCCTCAATATTGCATTGAACAAAATAAATGGAGATTGGGATAGGGAGAAACTAGCACTTCTCATTACAGACTTAAATGCTGCAGACTTTGATGTATCGCTGACAGGCTTTGACCCCGGAGAACTAGATGATCTTTTCAAGGATACGTTGAAAGACAAAATAAGAGAAGATGATTTCGATGTGGACAGCGAGCTGAGTAAGCCCGCTGTTTCGCGTTTAGGAGATGTATGGATACTTGGTAAGCACAGACTGGTATGTGGAGACAGCACAAAAAAAGAAACATATAACATTTTAATGGAAGGAAAGGTCGCCAATCTGGTGGTAACTGATCCCCCATACAATGTCAACTATGAAGGAACCGCTGGGAAAATCAAAAATGATAATATGGCCAATGACGCATTTTATCAATTTTTATTAGATGCCTTTAAGAATATCGAATCGGTATTGGCATCAGATGGAAGTATATATGTTTTCCATGCTGATACAGAAGGACTTAATTTTAGAAAAGCCTTTGTTGACGCAGGCTTTTATCTTTCCGGTACTTGTATTTGGAAGAAACAGTCATTGGTTCTTGGAAGATCCCCTTATCAGTGGCAGCATGAACCGGTGCTATTCGGTTGGAAAAAGAAGGGGAAGCATCTCTGGTATTCAGACCGTAAGCAATCAACCATTTGGGAATTTGATAAGCCGAAAAAGAATGCAGATCATCCGACTATGAAGCCCATTGCTTTAATTGCCTACCCCATTATGAATTCTAGCCTTACTAATAGTATCGTACTTGATCCTTTTGGAGGTTCTGGCTCGTCGCTGATTGCCTGTGAACAGACCGATAGAATTTGCTATACCATCGAGCTGGATGAAAAGTACTGTGATGTTATTGTGAAGCGTTACATTGAGCAGGTTGGAACAGATAAAGATGTCTATGTTATTCGTGAAAAAGAGAAGATTCCATTTAACGTGGCATCCACATCCACTGATGAATTAGATTGATAGAGCAAGTTTTAAATGCATTTTTGCACAGAAATAACTTGCTATTGTGTAGCGTTAGAGTGATATATGGTACTACCAAATAAGAAAGGTGGTATGTAGGATGAAAATTGAATTTAATCGTACTGGTGGTGAGAGAAAGGCCCTCGTTACTGCGATTGGAGAAGTACTAGGTGAAAAGCCTGAATACAAAGGCGCACCAACATTTATTTATCAAATAGGCAGATTTGAAGTGGATAAGGAAGGTGCTCTTATTTTTGATGAGGGTGTTGTGGGCGAAAAAGCGGTCAAACTGCTTGATGAACTTAATAGTCGAGGATTTACTTATGTGAAACCAGAAGGCCTGGAACAGGGGTTTACAGATAATACAGATTTGTTGGTAATTGAAATACCTAAGGAAAACTTCACCGACATTGCCTTAAGTAACTTGGAAAAGATTCTGGAAAGCAAAGGAGATCTCATTAAAAAAGCCCTTGGAGTAGAGGAATTACCTATTGAGCAAACAGAGGAAACTCTACGATTCCCTTGGTTTTCCTTTGATGAAGATGCTGAGAAAGTTAAAGCTTACACGCATTTCATTACAGCCCTTTGTGATATGGCAAAAAAACAGAAGAGAATCACTGCCACAGCTAAGGAAGTGGATAATGAAAAGTATGCCTTTCGTTGTTTTCTGTTAAGGTTAGGATTTATCGGTGAAGAATACAAGGCCGCAAGAAAGATACTCCTTTCCAAACTGAACGGAAGTTCTGCATTTAAAAGTGTAGTTGCTAAGCAGCCTAGCGGTAACATGTCAAGAGAGTAAAGATAAGGAATTGGAAAAAAAGCATAATCAGTCACCAATATCGCTTAAAAAAGGGTACACCAAAAGAACCTCATGCCAAATAGAGTTATTTTACAATATTTGAGAGGTATCTGAAACAGCGATAAGTTAGCGGACGTTATCCTCTCCCTTCCGGTGGAGTGTACAGCTGTTTGGTCTTTAGTAGCATAAAGACCAACCGTACCAATTTGCGGGCGGTTAAGACGAGAGCACGTTTGTGCTGATGCTTGATTGCTTGCGCATATTTACCCTGGTAGAAGGCTTTGTATTCGCTATCGTGATGTCGAATCAGATTGGCTGCTTGTATCAAATAGTAACGAAGATACTTGTTGCCAGTACGCACTCGGTATGTTTCCTGACTTTCAAACTCGCCTGACTGATACTGAGACCAGACCAATCCAGCATATTTGGCAAGGGCGTTATGGTTGTCAAAACGGGTGATGTCACCAAGCTCAGCGATAATACCAGCTGCAAAAACAGGACCAATGCCCTTTACGGTAGTCAATGTCTGCGGAATAGACTTCATGACTTTAGCAATCTCTTTATCGAGTTTGGCCACTTCTTTTTCCATCGTCTGAATGACGCTGAGCATTACTGACAACGAGATATTCACAGGATCAGCCAAAGCTTTATCTAAACGATATGAAGACCGAGCGAGCTTTTGTAAGTATGCCGCCAACTCCTCAGGATTGTCAAAACGGTTTTTCCCTTTATCCTTTAAAAAATCAACTAACTCTTCAATGGACATGGCAGCAATCTGCTCAGGCTCTAGTTCTTGTAACACGGCTAAACACGTTGCGCCAAACAGATTGGAAAAGGGATTATCTTGACGTAGACCACTGAATTTGAGAAATACCTGGTTGAGAAAATACGTTTTATCTCTAGCAATATTTTGCATGAGATGAAACCGAGTCCGAGTCAATCGCTGCAAGGCCTCATATTGAACGCAAGTCGTCAATGCGTGAGGGAGACGGCCAAACCGGAGTTGGTCAGCAATTACCCAGGCGTCGAGCCGATCGTTTTTTGGTAGAGTATCATACCCTTTCTTAAAACGAGCAACCTTTCTTGCATTAAGGACAAAGACCTGAGCCTGAAAATCAGATTGCTGATGAAGCTGGGCATTCAAAAAGTGAGCTAAATGCCAACCGAGATTCGAAGTTGCTTCCATTCCAACCCGGACAAGAGCACATTGAAGCTTGCGAGCTGAGGTTACCATACGGGTCAGTAGCGTTTGGGCACCATCTACATTATTGGGGATGGCAAAGGAAGCAAGAGCATCTCCGGAATCATTCATGAACTGTACCGAATGAGAGCGGAGGCTCACGTCAATTCCCACCATAAGATTAGCCATATCCACACCTCCCTTCAGAAAAAGTAATCAGCTACTTCTCAGACCTGGGTGCCCATGGGAACCATCTAAATCAGCCTCGTCATCAGAACTCATGCACAGGGAACAGACAGCGTGGGTGCTACCCCCAATTCCCAGGCCGGTGCAACTAGCGGTTAGATAATTGATGATGGACCACGGGTAGCAGGCTTTTTACAGCAGTGTCCGAACGGACCCGCAAGGAGGAACAGAAATCTCCCGAAAAGTACCTGTCAGTCCCATTGTCCCATGAGCAAATCTGAGATTCAAGATAGGTAGATTGAAAAAGGGCAATAAAAAACCAGCCGAGCCTCTAGGGAGCGAAGTGCTCTGGACGGCCGGTTTGAATCCTTCAACAGGATCCGCTACACGAGTTGAGCCATTGCTCCAGAGGCATGTAAAGTGCCACTAAAGATCGTGTGCTGAATCTGAAAGGATGCAATATGAAGTTATCAAAACTAACTGTTCATTCTGGAGAATGTCTTCAATCAAATCGGAAAAGCATTTGCACAACCTTGTAATCGCGCGCTTACAGGCTTAATGTGATAACTTGATTCCGGATGTGAATTCTTTCGCCAGAATGAGAACCGGTTCAACAGTTACAGATAGCTTTTCCTAACTGGAAATTCGGCTATCTAATGAGCTTAATACTATTATACGAGGAGGAGGTAGATGGAATTTGAAAACCATTAACCCTAATGTCTTAGAACAACTCAGAAGTATCTATAGCCTGGAACACGAGTGGTTTTAGTAAAGATGAATGATCCCTATACCAAACTGGAACCTGGGACAAGAGGAACTGTCATTAGTGTAGATGATATTGGAACCATCCATGTGAATTGGGACTCTGGAAGCTCATTAGGTATTGTATATGGCGAGGATTCCTGCAGAAGGATTGAAGAATAAAGCACACGTTTTATCCTGAAAAAGTAAAGAAAAACTGTGTAAATTATGCTCCTTATATCGAATAATTGTCTTGCTATATAAGCCTTTTAGAGTGATATATGTACATGCCGAAAGGGCAAACACACTTTAAAAGGAGCGAGATACGATGTTAAGTGCAAAATTCGGGATTGAGCTTGAATTTACCGGGATTACAAGGGAAAGGGCGGCTAAAGTAGCTGCAGAGTTTTTGCAAGGCATTTACAGTGAAGGCGGGACATACTACGACACCAAGAAGGTAAAAACTCCAGATGGTCGAGTGTGGAAGTTTATGTACGATGGGAGCATCAATTGCCAAAGAAAAGAATGTAGAAGAAAAGTAGCTGCAGGTAGAGATTATAGTGTTGAGCTGGTTAGCCCAATCCTAACCTACCGGGAGGACATTGAAACTTTGCAGGAGCTAGTAAGAAAGCTTCGCAAAGCTGGAGCCTTTACAAATACATCATGCGGAATTCACATTCATCTAGACGGTGCTGAACATACCCCACGAAGCATTCGAAACTTTGTAAATATCATTGCAAGCAAAAATGACTTATTTTATAAAGCACTCCAGATTGCACCGGAGCGAATGCGCTACTGCAAAAAGATGGACAGCATTTTGGTTGAGAAGATGAACCGTAAAAAGCCTAGAACCATGAGACAAATTGAGGACATTTGGTACGAAGGTTACAGCGAGAGTAGAAGCACTCATTATCACAACAGCCGCTACCATTTCCTCAACCTTCACAGCTTTTTTACCGGAAACCATACAGTTGAACTTAGGGGATTTAATAGCGAACTTCATGCAGGAAAGATAAGAAGCTACATTGTTCTAGCACTTGCCATCAACCACCAAGCCTTAACGCAAAAATGTGCATCAGCAAAGAAACCGCAGGTGGAAAACGAAAAATTTGCCATGAGAACCTACCTAAACCGGATTGGTTTCATTGGAGATGAATTTGCAAACTGCAGAGAGCATTTGACAGCAGCACTTTCGGGTTCAGCTGCATGGCGGTTTCGGGCGGCCTGAGCTGCCCCTAACCCACAAAGCTAAGAAGGAGGATTACAATGAATAAAAAATTATATCTTGCCTATGGCTCCAACCTTAACCTGAAACAAATGGCCAACAGATGCCCCACAGCGAAGGTGGTAGGAGCAAGTCAAATCAATGACCACCGTTTATTATTTAGAGGGGCACACGCAGGCGCTGTGGCGACTATCGAGCCTTTTAAGGGTGGCAACGTACCCGTTTTAGTGTGGGAAATCACACCTGTCGATGAAGCGGCACTTGACCGTTACGAGGGATGGCCGTTCCTTTATCGCAAGGAAACAATAAAAGTGAAGTTGGGGGGTAAAACCGTTAAGGCGATGGTATACATCATGAATGATGGGAGGCCGCTTGGACAGCCGAGCTGTTATTATTACAGTACAATTTTAGAAGGCTATAAGAGTGCAGGCTTCGATGTGGAAATCCTGCGCAAAGCGACAACCGATTCAGTAGAATCGGAGGAGGTAGCCAATGAATGAGATAATTATGCAACAAATACTTGCCATTCGAGAAACAGGTGAAACGAATATGTTTGATCTTCCGGTTGTGACAAGTATTGCTTTAAGAGCAGGTTATACGGAGCTAGTAGATTACCTTGAAAAGAACAAAGGAGAATATGTCCATTTCATTTTGACAGGGGAAGCGAAAACAGAATAACCTAAACAAATTTTGAAGGAACTCTGCGGGGTTCCTTTTTTCGTAGCCATAAGGAGGTGGCGGCCATACGTAAACTAAAAAAATATAAGCCGACCATCTTTAAGGCAGATGGTTCGGTATATGATAAGGACGCTGCAGACATTGCGGTGTCTTTTATTAATTGCTTAAAACATACGAAGGGAGAATGGTATGGGCAACCATTTGAACTTATAGACTGGCAGGAACAGATTATCCGCGATGTGTTTGGGATTATAAAGCCTAATGGTTACCGTCAATTTAATACGGCATATATCGAAATCGCTAAAAAGCAAGGGAAATCTGAACTTGCAGCAGCGGTTGCGTTACTGCTTACCTGTGGTGATTTTGAGCATGGCGGTGAAGTATACGGATGTGCATCTGACAGACAGCAAGCTTCCATTGTTTTTGATGTAGCAGTGGATATGGTAGAACAATGTCCAGCTCTGAAAGCGAGGATTAAACCGGTACTATCGCAAAAACGACTTGTTTATAAACCCCTTGGTAGCTTTTATCAGGTTTTGTCTGCAGAAGCTTATACTAAGCATGGACTAAATGTGCATGGTGTTGTATTTGATGAACTTCATGCGCAACCAAATAGACAGCTTTTTGATGTCATGACCCATGGCTCAGGTGATGCAAGAAAGCAGCCGCTGTATTTTTTAATTACGACTGCCGGAAATGATACTCACTCTATTTGCTACGAGGTGCATCAAAAGGCTAAAGATATTCTAGAAGGACGAAAGGTTGACCCTACATTCTATCCTGTCATTTACGGTGCTGACGAAGATGATGACTGGACCGATCCGAAGGTGTGGGCGAAAGCCAACCCCTCAATGGGCATTACCGTTGATATAGAAAAAATTCATATTGCTTGTGAAAGTGCAAAACAAAATCCAGCAGAAGAAAACTTATTTAGACAACTTCGTCTAAATCAATGGGTTAAACAGTCGGTACGTTGGATGCCTATGGAAAAGTGGGATAAATGTGCTTTTACTGTAAACCTAGAAAGTCTTACAGGACGTGTGTGTTATGGTGGTTTGGACTTATCCTCTACAACCGATATAACAGCATTTGTTCTTGTATTCCCTCCTGAGTATGAGGGAGATAAATATATCATCCTCCCTTTTTTCTGGATTCCAGAAGATAACATGGACCAAAGGGTAAAGCGTGATCATGTGCCCTATGACGTATGGGAGAAGCAGGGGTTCTTACACACCACTGAAGGAAACGTGGTGCATTATGGTTACATCGAAAACTTTATCGAAGAGCTGGGCTTAAAGTACAACATTCGAGAAATTGCTTTTGACCGGTGGGGAGCTGTACAGATGACACAAAACCTAGAGAATCTCGGCTTTACAGTTGTGCCTTTCGGTCAAGGTTTTAAGGATATGAGTCCACCAACTAAAGAGTTGATGAAGCTTACCTTGGAGGAGAAACTTGCCCATGGAGGGCATCCGGTTCTTCGGTGGATGATGGATAACATCTTCATCCGTAGCGACCCCGCTGGAAATATTAAGCCGGACAAAGAAAAATCCACTGAAAGAATAGATGGTGCAGTAGCTACCATTATGGCTCTTGATCGGGCAATCCGTAAAAGTGGAGCAGGCAATTCTGTTTATGATGGAAGGGGTTTATTAATTCTTTAATTTTAGATGGATTCTATGGCATAATAAAATTTAATATTTCAGATTAATTATGGATAAGTAGAATTTATACGACAATATTTGTTAGCAAAATGTCGAGTTTAATACTAAATCCTTTGCTATAATCTATTTATGGAAGGAGTGAAACGATGTTAAAAGAACTTAATCAAGTCATTGACTATATTGAAGAACACTTAACTGCAGACATCACACTTGAAGAAATATCCAAATACGCTGGTGTCTCAGATTATCATTTTCGGAAAATCTTTTATTATTTATCTGGGTTAACATTGAATGAATATATTAAAAATAGAAAACTATCAGAAGCAAACAAGGATTTATTAAATAATGAAAGAGTAACCGATGTGGCATTCAAGTATGGCTACGAATCAATCGATGGCTTCACTCGTGCATTTAAATCTTGGAGTGGGTTTTTACCATCGGAAGTCGCTAAAACAGGTGTCAGCAAATCGTTTCCCAAACTTTCATTTTATATCAATGTTAAAGGAGGAGAAAGTATGGATTATAAAATTGTAGAAATGCCCGCATTTAAATTTGCTGGTGTAAGTAAACGAGTGCCTATGCAATTTGAGGGCGTAAATAATGCCATTGTTGAATTGGCCAACAGTATTACACAAGAGCAAAAAGAAGCAATGCATGCCATTCAGAATATTGAACCTTATGAAGTTGTCAATGCTTCTTATGAACATGAACATAATTTTATGAAAGACGAAGGAGATCTCACTCATTTAATTGGTGTTTTAACCACAGAAGAAAATGTGAGTGAACTTTTAGATGTAATTGAAGTTCCGGCATACACTTGGGCAGTTTTCCCAAATGAGGGTCCTTTCCCAGAAACTTTGCAGCAGACTTATGCAAAAACTGTTTCAGAATGGCTACCTATTTCCGATTATGAAGTGATTCAAGCTCCTGGATTTTCATTCACGAGGATGGATGAAGAAAAAGAAAATTATGCTTACAGTGAAGTTTGGATGGCTGTGCGTAAGAGAAAATAAGAAATTTACACATTAAAAAAACAAAAACATGCAAACTTTATAAAAACCAAACACTAAAAGTGTAAAGCATCTATCAATAAGGTAGGTGCTTTCTTTATGCCCATTTTTAAGGAGGTGATGCAAATGGGACTGCTAAAAAGTATTTTCAAGGCACGTGATAAACCACAGGATAGGATAGCGGGTAGTAACTATAGTTTCTTCTTTGGTGGAACAACTAGTGGGAAACCGGTGAATGAGCACACAGCTATGCAAATGACTGCGGTCTATTCCTGTGTAAGAATACTGGCAGAGGCTGTTGCTGGGCTTCCCCTTCATCTATATAGATACACATCAAGTGGTGGTAAGGAAAAAGCACTTAATCACCCGCTATACTTTTTATTGCATGATGAGCCAAACCCTGAGATGAGTTCCTTCATTTTCCGGGAAACATTAATGACACATCTTCTATTATGGGGAAATGCCTATTCCCAGATAATTAGAAACGGGAAAGGTGAAGTCATTGCTTTATATCCGCTGATGCCTAACAAAATGACGGTCGACCGTGACAGAAACGGCCGGCTTTTTTATTTGTATCACCAAAGTTCAGATGATGCGCCTACTCTCGGAAAAGACAGCCAAGTTTATCTCTATCCATCTGATGTACTGCATATCCCTGGTCTTGGCTTTGATGGACTTGTAGGCTACTCACCGATTGCAATGGCGAAGAATGCTGTGGGACTGGCCATGGCTACTGAGGAATACGGAGCTAAGTTTTTCGCAAATGGGGCAGCGCCTGGAGGAGTGCTTGAGCATCCTGGAACGATTAAGGACCCACAAAAAGTGCGAGATAGCTGGAATGCGGCTTATCAAGGAAGCAGCAACTCCCATCGTGTGGCAGTGCTTGAGGAAGGGATGAAGTATCAGTCTATTGGTATCTCACCAGAACAAGCTCAGTTTTTAGAGACAAGAAAGTTTCAGATTAATGAAATCGCTCGGATTTTCCGCGTACCTCCACATATGGTTGGGGACTTGGAAAAATCGAGCTTTTCTAATATTGAGCAACAGTCACTGGAGTTTGTGAAATACACTTTGGACCCTTGGGTGATCCGTTGGGAGCAGGCCATCAGCCGATCACTTTTAAGACCAGATGAAAAGAAGCTCTATTTTGCCAAGTTTAATGTGGATGGACTGCTTCGAGGTGATTATGTCTCTCGGATGAACGGTTATGCAACCGCGAGACAGAATGGTTGGATGAGTGCCAATGATATTAGGGAGCTTGAAAACCTTGACCGAATCCCACCTGAGCTTGGCGGGGACTTATATCTAATCAATGGCAATATGACCAAGCTTGCGGACGCAGGCATATTCGCAAATAAAGAAGGAATGGAGGGAAAAAATGAATGAAGAAATTTTGGAATTGGGTGCGTGATGAAGATACACAGTCACGGACCCTCTATCTAAACGGTGCAATTGCTGAGGAGAGTTGGTTTGATGATGATATTACTCCTGCTGCTTTTAAAGCAGAGCTAATGAGTGGCGAGGGTGACATAGTAGTTTGGATTAATTCACCTGGTGGTGATTGTATCGCAGCATCACAGATTTACAACATGTTGATGGATTATAAAGGCAATGTCACCATAAAGATTGATGGCATCGCAGCATCAGCCGCCTCGGTCATTGCCATGGCAGGTACAGAAGTTTTAATGTCTCCAACATCACTGATGATGATCCATAATCCTTTCACCATAGCCATTGGCGATAGCGAGGAGATGCAAAAGGCAATGCAGATGCTGGATGAAGTTAAGGAAAGTATCATCAACGCTTATGAACTTAAAACCGGTTTGTCTAGAACAAGGTTATCTCACCTGATGGATGCTGAAACTTGGCTAAATGCCAATAAGGCAGTCGAGCTTGGTTTTGCAGATGACATTATGTTCAAACCAGGAGAGAGTGCACTACAAGATAGCTTTGTCTTCAGCAGAAGAGCAGTGACCAATTCACTAATGAATAAGCTTCAAAAACCAGTTGTAAAACAGTCAGCCGAATCGCTTTATGAGCGGCTTAATTTATTGAAATATTAGGAGGAAATGAAAATGAGTAAAATTCTTGAACTGCGTGAAAAGCGCGCAAAAGCATGGGAAGCAGCAAAGGCATTTCTTGATTCAAAGCGTGGTAGTGATGGACTTGTGTCCGCAGAGGATGCCGCAACCTACGACAAAATGGAAGCAGATATTATTAATCTGGGTAAGGAAATCGCAAGATTGGAGCGCCAAGAAGCTCTTGAAGCAGAGCTTAATAAGCCTGTAAACACACCTCTTACCGAAAAGCCAGCTATTCCGGGGATGGATACAAAGACCGGAAGAGCCAGTGATGAGTACAGAAAGGCATTCTGGAACGTAATGCGTAGCAAAAATCCTCGTCATGATGTGCTAAATGCTTTGTCTGTAGGCACTGATTCAGAGGGAGGATATCTTGTTCCTGATGAATTTGAGCGTACCCTAGTTCAAACCCTTGAGGAAGAGAATGTATTCCGTAAACTGGCAAAAATTATTCAGACTTCAAGCGGTGATCGTAAAATCCCGGTTGTGGTGACCAAAGGTACAGCGGCTTGGCTTGACGAAGGTGAGGAGTTTGATGAGAGTGATTCTGTATTCGGTCAGACATCTATCGGTGCTTACAAGCTGGGTACAATGATTAAAGTTTCTGATGAACTTCTCAATGACAGTGTATTTGATCTAGAGAATTATATCTCCACTGAATTTGCCCGTAGAATCGGTGCTAAGGAAGAAGAAGCTTTTTTAGTTGGAGACGGAGATGGAAAACCTACAGGAATTTTCAACGCTACTGGTGGTGCACAGCTTGGAGTGACAGCCGGGTCTGCAACTGCCATTACGGCAGATGAGATTATCGATCTTGTTTATTCCCTAAAAGCTCCTTACAGAAAGAACGCGGTATTCCTGATGAATGACGCAACAGTAAAAGCAATCCGTAAACTGAAAGACGGTCAAGGTCAATATCTGTGGCAGCCTTCTTTAACAGCAGGTACTCCAGATACGTTGCTGAATCGTCCGGTTTACACTTCTGCTTATGCTCCTATTATTGAAGCCGGAGCAAAGACGATTGCTTTCGGTGATTTCGGATACTATTGGATTGCTGACAGACAGGGGCGTTCTTTCAAACGTTTAAACGAGCTTTTTGCAACTACTGGGCAGGTTGGTTTCCTTGCAAGCCAGCGTGTAGATGGAAAGCTCATTCTACCTGAAGCCATCAAAGTTCTTCAGCAGAAGGCTTAATGGGAGGTGCAAATTATGAGCTATAACGCAAAGAACTACACCGAACAAGGTGGAGAAAAAACCGTTATTGGTGGAGAGCTTGTCATTGAAGAGGGAGCCAAAGTAACTGGGCTCCCTGTTCTTGAAAATCAACCGGCAAGCACTGCGGAAACTGTAGAAGCTCTAGTGACGGACTTTAATGCCTTGCTCAGTAAGCTGAAAACTGCAGGAATCATGAATGGAGATACACCTTAGAAAGGATAGTGATGGTGATGACACTTTTAGAAAAAGTTAAAGCAAATCTAATTCTTGAGCACGATCGCGATGATGAACTTCTTCAAATGTACATCACCACCGCTATCGCATATGCCGAGAGTTACCAGCATGTACCGGAAGGTCATTATAATGAGAACACAATGCCGCCAACTACCGAGCAGGCCGTCATTATGCTGTCATCTCACTTCTATGAAAGTAGGGATGGTAGCACTGGCGGCTTTTTTGCTGATAACGTGCAGGCAGGCCAGCAGGTTTGGAACACTGTAAATTTACTGCTCAGGCTTGACCGGGATTGGAAGGTGTAGAGTATGAGTTTTGGAAAAATGAATACCTTTATCGATCTCATTTCTGTTGAAAGAACGAAAGACAGTGAAGGCTTCGGTAAATCTAAGGACACCATCCTCGCTTCCGTTCGTGCTTATAAGGAAGATCGTCATGGAAATGAAAAGTGGGCTAACCGAGCGACATTTTCTGAAGCAACTGCGCTGTTTCGTTTTCGTAAGATACCTGATGTTGAGGTATCTACCAATATGGTGATTGTGTGTAATGATGGCCGCTATGAGATTACAAATGTTGAAGATGTAAAAGGCAGAGGCATGTATATTGAAGTTTTGGCAAAAAAGGTGGTGGGGTCAAGTGGCTAAAGTACAAGTTAAAATGCCTGAGGAGTTCCTTCTAAAACTATCAAGACTGGGAGAAAAGACGGATGAAATTATTCCAAAAGTACTTGAGTCAGGCGGAGAAATTGTTTTAGAAAAGGTAATGTCAAATTTGAAAGCTGTAGTTGGTAGTGGAACAAAAGAGAAAAGTCGGTCTACTGGTGAGCTTGTCAATTCCCTGGGACTGTCTCCGGCAAAAGTAGATAGGAATGGAAATTTTAACGTGAAGGTGGGTTTCAAGGAGCCACGAAGAAATGGCGAAAGTAATGCCAAGATAGCCAATATTATTGAATATGGAAAATCAGGTCAGCCACCAAAACCATTTTTAAAGCCTGCAAGAAGTGCGTCAAGAAAAGCATGTATTGACGCTATGAAGAAAAGGTTTGAGCAGGAGGTAGAAAACTTATGAGTATATTAAATGAACTCAAATTCATTGCAGATATGTGCAATATTCCAGTAGAGACAGGACGGTTTTCTGGTGTTCCTCCTGATACTTATCTTGTGATTACACCTCTTATTGATTTGTTTGAGGTTCATGCGGATAACACACCGGGATATGAAGTACAGGAAGCCAGACTTTCCTTATTTGTTAAAGGTAGTTATACAGCTATAAAAAATGCAATTGTCCGCACTCTTCTAGGTGCGGATTTTACGATAACGGATCGTCGATACATCGGACATGAGGATGATACCGATTATCATCATTATGCCATAGATGTGGCTAAACCATATGAATTTCAATTGGAAAAGGAGGAATAAAACATGGCTACAATCGGTCTTGATAGACTTTATTATGCAAAAATCACCGAAGATGACAACGGTGATGAAACCTATGATACACCGATGCCGCTGGCAAAAGCAATCAGTGCAGAACTTTCCGTTGAGCTTGCTGAGGCCACTCTTTATGCCGATGATGGTGCCGCTGAAATTGTCAAAGAATTTAAAAGTGGTACCCTAACTCTCGGTATTGATGATATAGGGGTAGCAGCTGCAGGAGATTTAACAGGAGCAACCATTGATGACAACCATGTACTCATTTCAACCAGTGAGGATGGAGGGGCTCCTGTTGCAATTGGCTTTAGAGCACAAAAAGCAAACGGTAAATACCGATACTTTTGGCTGTATCGTGTGAAGTTTGGAATTCCTGCAACAAACTTGGCGACCAAAGGTGATAGTATTACTTTCTCAACTCCGACCATTGAAGGAACAGTACTTCGTAGAAATAAGCTGGATGGTCAGGGTAAGCATCCATGGAAAGCAGAAGTAAACGAGGGTGATGAGGGCGTAACCCAGGCAATTATTAATGGTTGGTATAGCGAAGTGTATGAGCCTACATTTGCTGCTTCTGGCGGAAGTGGAGAATAAGGGGGATTGAAATGGATAACGAAAGAAGTGCAAAGATCAATATTGGCGGGCAGGAGTATGAGCTTATTCTTACCACTAAAGCCACAAAAGAAATTGCTGGGAGATATGGTGGCCTTGAAAATTTGGGTGAAAAATTAATGAAGTCTGAGAACTTCGAAATGGCACTGGATGAAATAGTCTGGTTGATAACTTTAATGGCCAATCAGGGCCTACTCATTCACAACCTTCGAAATCCAGATAACAAAAAGCTGCTGCTTACTCAAGAAGAAGTTGAACTTCTAACCTCTCCTTTGGAACTAGCTACTTATAAAAACGCTTTGACAGAAGCAATGTTTAAGGGAACCAAGAGAAATGTAGAATCTGAAGATGGCTCAAAAAACGTGCAAACCGGGTAAACGAGAATGAACTCTTTACCCGGCTTTTATATTACGGGACTGTTCATTTAAATCGTACCGAAGAGGAAACATGGCTTACACCTATTGGCTTGCTTATGGATTTATGGGAGTGCCATAAGCAGTTTCTTGGAATGTCCAAACCAAAACGGAAGATTTACATCGATGACATTATTCCTTATGGTATTTGATCTTTCAAAGAAAGGAGGCGATAATCTTGGCAGATAATTTTGGTTTAAAAATCGGAGTGGAAGGCGAAAAGGAATTCAAAAATGCACTTCGTGACATTAACCAAGCATTTAAAGTATTAGGTAGTGAGATGGCTCTAGTCAGTTCCAAGTTTGATAAAAACGATAAATCCATCCAAGCCTTAACTGCGCGAAATGAAGTATTAGAAAAATCCATTGATGCACAAAAAGAAAAAATAGAGACACTACGAGCTGCCCTAGATAACGCCTCTACTTCTTTTGGAGAAAACGATCGTAGAACTCAAAACTGGCAGATTCAACTAAATAAATCTTTGGCTGAACTTAATGGCATGGAGCGTGAACTTGAAAATAACCATAAAGTGCTACGAGACCATGCCGACGCCACAGATGACAGTGCTGATAACATGGAAGATGCCGCTGATGCAGCCAACGAACTTGCAGATAATGTTGATGATGTTGGCGATGAAATGGATGATGCTAGCAAGAAAACCTCTGTTTTTGGAGATGTACTTAAAGCAAATTTGTTATCAGAAGCCATAATTGGTGGGGTAAAAGCTTTAGGCTCAGCCATTGCGGGAATTGGAAAAGCCTTTATAGGCGCTATGAAAGATGGCGTTGAGTACAACGCTCAAATGGAAAACTACACAGCTTCCTTTACCACCATGCTTGGTGATGAGGCTAAAGCTCAAAAGCTGGTTAATGATCTGAAAAAAGAAGCAGCAGCTACACCATTTGGAATGCAGGATCTTGCCCAATCAGCTCAAACCCTTATGAGCTTTGGTATGTCTGCAGAAGAAGCTCAAAAACGCATGAAGCAGCTGGGTGATATATCTCAGGGAGATGCCGAGAAGTTCAAAAGCCTGACACTGGCATTTGCACAAATGTCCTCTACTGGTAAGTTAACCGGACAGGACTTGATGCAAATGATTAATGCAGGATTTAACCCACTAGAGGAAATCTCGCGTAAGACAGGAAAATCCATTGGTGAACTTAAGGATGAAATGTCCAAAGGGGCAATATCTGCAGATATGGTCGCAGAAGCGTTTGCATCAGCTACATCGGAAGGTGGCCGTTTCTATGTGTCAATGGAAGCTCAGTCAAAAACCTTTTCTGGGCAGATGGCAACTCTCGAAGATGGTGTTGCTTCATTGAAGGGCCAACTTGCTGAAGGCTTAACAACTATGCTTTCCGGTACCGTTCTTCCCATGGTTAATGGTTGGGTCGATGAATTGTCTGGAGCATTTCAAAAAGACGGTGTTCAAGGCTTAATTGATGCTTTTGGAGGAATCTTAGAGGAAGCAGTTCAGTTTATATCTGAGCAGTTGCCAGTTGTAGTAGATATTGCTTCGCAGATTATTATTTCTCTGGTTCAAGGGCTTACCTCTGCATTACCACAAATAACAGAAGCTGCAGTCATGCTACTGATGACATTAGTCAATGGAATCATTGAAACACTTCCAGCGCTAATTACAGCAGGTATTCAAATGATTGGAACCATAATAAGTGGAATTGCAGAAGCTCTGCCACAGTTAATTCCTGCTGCAGTTTCAGCGGTGGTACAAATCGTACAAGGGCTTTTGGATAACCTTCCTATGGTTTTAGAAGCAGCTCTGCAACTTGTACTTGGATTAACTCAAGGTATTTTAGATGCCCTTCCAGTGCTGATTGCGGCTTTGCCAGCCATTATTACTGGAATAGTAGATTTTGTTATAGGCGCAATACCTCAAATAATCGAGGCTGGTATTCAACTTCTGACATCTTTAATTGGTGCTTTGCCAGAAATCATTACCGCCATTGTAGAAGCAATTCCTCAGATTGTTGACGGGTTAATCACAGCGATTTTGGGCTCAATCCCACAGCTCATTGATGCTGGGGTTCAACTGCTAGTGGCACTGATTCAAAATCTACCACTAATTATTACAACAGTTATTACTGCTATACCAAAGATTGTATCCTCTCTTGTGAATGCTATTATTGGCAGCATACCACAGATCATTCAAGCAGGAATCATGCTGTTGGTTTCGCTGATTAAGAACCTTCCAACAATTATAGTAGAGGTTGTTAAAGCAGTGCCACAAATTATTACAGCACTGGTTAAAGGTTTTACAGGATCTATTTGGCAAATTGCCCAGGTTGGGACCAATTTAATCAAAGGTTTGTGGCAGGGTATTTCAGATGCCGGAGCCTGGCTTTGGGATAAAATCTCAGGCTTTTTTGGTGGTGTTGTAGATAAAATAAAAAATTTCTTTGGAATTCGATCGCCATCTACATTGTTTGCTGGAATTGGCGAAAACATGGGAGAGGGTATTGGTGTCGGTTTTGAAAAAGCCATGAATAGTGTTAGCCAGGATATGAAAAACGCTATCCCTACTGATTTTGACATTAACCCTAATCTGAATATGAATGGAGCCGGTATTAGTAGCGGATATGGAACATTTGGAGGGTCATTAATTACGATACAACAGATGATTGTTCGAAGTGAAGACGATATTAGAAAGATTTCACAGGAGTTATACAATTTGATGCAGACAGGATCTCGAGCTCAGGGAAGATTTATAACTGCGTAAAGGAGGGCGATGTATGGGCTTTATTTATAACGGTATTAACTCAAAGAATATGAAAATAAAAGCAAGGCTCACAAGTTGGCAAGCATCGCCCGCTTTAAGAAACACGTATGAGGTTGTTCCGGGAAAGGCAGGGGTTGCTGATTTTGGTTGTGATATCTCAGAGCGGATCATTACGATTAGCTGCAGCATATATCCTCAAAAGAGCTTTGAGGATTTAGTAGGCGTGTTAGATGATCTTGCAGAGTGGCTCAACCCTATGAACGGTCTTAAACAGCTTGTATTAGAGGATATTCCGAATCGATACTTTTATGCTCGCCTCACTGAACAAGTGGACTGCGAGAGATTACTTAGAACTGCAGGTGCCTTTGAGTTGAAGTTTATCTGTCCTGATCCTCACGCCTATGCGTTGACAGATGAACAATTCACGATTTCAAGTGTTGGAACTCATGAGATCCAAAGAATAACCGGGAATGCAGATTCAGAACCGATATATCAACTTAAGGGCACAATAAGTGGATCTACATCCACATATATTTCCATTACCACGAATGGAGAGGAGCTTCGAGTGGTTGGAGCTTTGACGGCAGATGAAGCGCTTGTAATTGATAGCGGATTAGTGACAGCAAAAATAACCGATGCCAACGGAAATACACTTCGAAATGGGCTTCCAGTCCTGGATGAGCTAAACTTCCCTATACTTCACAAAGGTGAAAATGAAATAACAGTATCAGCGGTGGGAGCAACATTTTCGGAGCTGAAGATTCTGGCCAAAAGCAGATGGAGGTGATCTGGTGGCAATTAAATCAATCTTAACATCACAGACAGATTTTACGGGTGAGTTTCCTGTAAGCGAGAAGACAGTTGCTCTATGGCGATTTAATGAAGCTTCACCAGATAGCAACAACATGCTTACAGATGATTCCGGCCATAACAGAAACTTCTTTGTATCCGGATGGTCAGGTACATCCGCCAACTTGTTATCCGGTAGATTAGGAAGATTTTTCAGGCAGAATATCATTAATCCAACAAGTGAAAAGACTCATTTAGTGACTACCAATGACGGTAGCTTTTTTAGTGATTTAGGTGAAAAGATTGTTGTTGGCGGATGGATAAATCCAACTACTTATTCTGTAGGGCAGACGTATATCCCGATTTTTAATACTAGACAAGGACCTGGTCAGCCAATTTTTTATGTTTCTTTATTTCAGGGAAGGTTGCGATTAATGCTGTATAATGCCTCAGGCTCCTTGATATATGATCAGACCGAAACGCCTACTATTACCCTAAAGAATAACGGGTGGTACTTTATCGCTTCTATTATCGAGGTAAACAACAAAAGGGTGCAGAACTTACTTTGTGACCGAAGTGATGGCGCTGTTTGGCAATCTCCAGTTCGAACATTCACTGGAGACTTAAATCAATCTTGTATTGCGGATATTGTGATGGGGATGCATGCAAATACCTATTATTACGCTGGAGGATTTGATGACTGGTTTTATGAAAAAGATTCTTTACTTACCATGGAGGATCTTATTTCCTATTTCAAATCTTCAATTTTGGCAAACGGTGGTGACAGTGCTGCTGATGTAGATGCCCTTGCGGACCCTGGCTCTGTCATGTTGAAAGCAACAAGCGGAGTCTATGCACAAAGTGGTCAGCTTTTTACGATAGCAGCTGCCTGTAGTCTTGCAGGAACGGGCAGGGTATCAGTTACAAGTGAATACACCGCAGGTATAACAGCCATAAGCCTAGTGGAAACTTCTACATCAGACGATCTGTCTAGCTGGACTGAATGGCAGGCCGTTGGAGCAAGCGGGGAACTGCAGTCGCCTAACAGAGAATATATCCGTTATCGAATTACACTATCCACTCAAGATACTAGCAAAACTCCTAAGCTTCTCGAAATACAGCTTCATGATATACCAAAACCACCTTATGAGAGACTTGGATTTGCCAGACCAGTTGTGTTGGATACTAACGGTGCTTGGGAAGCAGTGCTAGAGAATGCCTTTGATATCATAGTGACAAGTGAGGTGAATGGCGCCGATATTTTGGAGTTTAAACTGCCATTTCATGATTCCAAGCGAGAGGCTTTAGACAATGAAAAGCAGGTACAGATTGTCAATGATGTTTATCGTATTCGAACCATAACAGATGAGAAAAGTTCAGATGGTAGAGTTGTAACTCAGGTGTATGCGGAAGCTGCCTTTTATGATCTTTCCTTTAGCGCTGAGAAAGAGCCCATGGAGTTTGTCGCAGAGACACCGGAAGTTCCAATGCGCTATGCCTTACTTGGTACTGGCTGGTCATTAGGAAATGTCACTGTCAGTACAAAACGAACATGGCAATCAACAGAGAAGAATGCTTTATCTATCCTTCGAGCCATACAGAATATTCATGGCGGTGACTTGATTTTCGATAGTGCCAATCGGCTGGTACACCTTTTGACATTTAGCGGTACGGATAGTGGGGCCTTATTCTGCTATAGAAAAAACATGAAAAGCATACAGCGCGTGGTGGATACAAGAAGTCTAATTACCAGGCTTTATGCTTATGGTAAAGGTGGCATGACGTTTGCCTCCATCAATGGTAATAAGGAGTATGTCGAGGATTATAGCTATTCATCAGAAGTTAGAGTAGGAACGCTGGATGCTTCCTCGTTTAGTAATCCCTATCAGTTGCTTGAGTTTGCCAATATGCGCCTGGCTCAGTATGCAAAGCCACGAGTCTCGTATGTTCTTTCAGCTATGGATTTATCGGTGTTGACAGGCTATGAGCATGAAGCATGGAAGCTTGGTGATATAGTAACCGTAGATGATAAAGATTTGAATTTATCTGTCAAAACTCGTGTGGTTCGCAGACAATACAATCTACAAGAGCCGTGGAAAACAGTACTGGAGCTATCAACAACTTTAAGAGAACTAGGAGATTCCTCTGCTGGATGGGATAAAGCAGCCGATATTTTATCTTCCACTGATGTTCTTGACCGTCAGGAATTAAAAGACTTGGTGCCTTTTAATCATCTACGAAATTCACGAGCTGATGATGGTCTAACCTATTGGTTAAGTTCAGGTTTTACAGTTGACCCTAATAATGGTGTATCAGGAACAGCTTCTTTTAAAGCTGAGGGCGTTTTAGGGATGACGAAAAGTCTATCCCAGACCGTTTATCCTGCCAGTAGGAAGAGTTACACTTTCTCAGCGCAGATTGCATCGGAAAATCTTCAGAAAGGGCCAAACGGGCAAGTTGGGATTGAAGTTGTCATTGAATATGAGGATGGGTCGACAGAAACCAGGTTTATTGATCTCTTTTAGGAAGGAGGCAGTGCTATGGCTTATTTTTCACAGACAGCACATGCTATTACACCGAGAGGTATTGGAAAGATAAAGTCGCTTACCATCCGTCTTTTCATTACTGATTGTTCTGGTGAGGTGTTCTTTACAGATATGCTTTTGCAAGGTGGCTCCATTGCTACGGGCTGGATTGGTCATGTGTCAGAAATTAAGTGGACGTTGGATGGGTAGGTGGTGCAGATGTCAGTTACATTTACCAGGTTTGCTGAGACGATTCATTGTAAAGAGGATAAACGAGTAGTAAGCGTAACAGTGAAACTACTTCTTGAAGATTGCACAGGTACTGTTTATTTCACTGATATTCAGGCTCAGGAAGGTGATCGTCTAACTGGTTATACAATTAATACAGAAACGATGCTTCAAAAATACCGAGAGGGCGGTGTTATTGTTCCTGCTCGTTTTTATAACGGAGTGGTTCGTAGCGGAGAGACGGTTATCCTCTTCAATCTGGGTTCAACTTCCGCTGGTCTTGACTGTCATATCTATCCTATACAGAATATGGAAGCAGGCAGTATCCAATTGTCTCAAGGGGCAGGGGCGCATAGGGTAAAATTTAAAGAGGCTGCTAGCCCAGACGATACCTTTTCACTACTAGCATCAACCAGACAGTGTTTAAAGAATGGAAACCCAACTGATAAGGAAGGATTTTTTCAATATACAGCATCGGGTGATAGCAAACATGTGGTGAAGCTAGAGGACAGAAAATCAGCTCGGCTATTGTTCGAATTTCAAGAAATGCAGGAAGGAAGTGAGCGCCCTTGATTGATTACCTAAAAGGTAAGCGGTGCATGGTTTGGAGCTTCATGGGAAATGCCCGCATGTATCAGGCACTACGAGACTATGGTGATCGAATTGATACGGTGGGTATTTTCACTTTTGAAGTGGATATCACCGGGACCATAACAGAAACAGGAACAAGCATATCCAGTATGCTTACTTACATTAACCGCTGGCCTCATATCAAATGGCTGCTTACAATCATGAATCATGGTACGGCTTCTATTTTTACAGCCCTTAGAAATAATACCAATGGTGCAAAGGATAAATTTCTTACTGAGATTATTCGCATCATGAATAAGTATCCTTGGTGTGCTGGAGTGGATATAGACTTGGAACGTGGAGGTGGCTATGAAAACAAGGATGCTGCTAATGCTCTATTTCGAGACATATATAACACTGTCAAAGCCTATGATTCTTCGAAACTCGTAAATATTTGTCTACCAGGCATGACTGGAGTACAAGGATCGGTTGGTGGCGAAAACTGGTGTGTTTATGAAGACTTGAATCCCTATTGTGATACAGTAGCGATTATGAGTTATGGCATGGCATGGGCAGGCTCTGCACCGGGCCCGGTATCTCCCAGGGATTGGTTGGAAGGCATTTATGATTATGCAGTCCGGGTTATGACTCCTGAAAAAATATTTTTAGGACTGCCTGCATATGGTTGGAACTGGAGAATCCACGATACACCAGAAAATCTGGGCATCACTTATCGTGGGATTTCAAACACATATTATGCCGCACAGCTTTGGATGACAGGGGGATATAACTTTACAGATGATGGACCACCACAGCCCATGATTCCTATCATAGCGTATTGGGATGATTATGATAAGGTGCCTTGGGCCTTGCCACATGTGTATGACTACATGGAAGGCTGGGATGCAGTTTCAAGAACCTATCCTTTACTGGTTGAAACTTATAACCGACGCAGGTATTTGACTGCCTATAGCAAGCAGCAAAAAACTGAATTTGGCACGATATATGTAGATCGTAGTGGCGGAACTCCTGATAGCTATACTGGTAATGTATCGGTTTCTTCTCAAATGATAACACTTGGTGAAGAAGGTGAAGCCGAATACGAATTTGAAATTGCATCTGCTGGTATTTATGATGTAGCCATTCGCATCTCATTTCCCTTCTGGGATAAGAATAGTATTCATGTTTCACTTGACGGGACAAGTAAGGTATTTAGCGAGAATAGGCTGTGGTGGCCATACTGGCGAACAACTTGTTGGCTTTCTTTGGTTTCTGGTGTATTTCTTTCAGCTGGTACCCATACTGTCAGCGTTAGTGCCTCAGTACCAGGTGTGCAGTTCTATGGATTTCGAGTATGTTCGAGTTTTTCTGAAGAACTTTCTGCTGGAGAGGCAGAGTTTATGCTATCTCCTCGCAAATTTAAAGATGTGAACGGTTTAATGGCTGAACCCGATAAAGGTTTTAAATTGACCACTGAGGTGCTACGCAGAAAGCCTGATTCAGCACTAATTTGGTATGAAGACTTCAGAGATGACAATCCACTTCCCTCCAGCTACTGGACAGCACTAAGCGGCGAGTGGCAGATATGGCAAAATCAAAATGATCTCGCCAATCGTCCCTATTCGCAGCTTGACGGGTATGGCCAATTGGCGTGGAAGTATAGCGGGTTTTCAGATGTTCATTTGCGGGCAAGGTTGGCTTTTACTCCAGAGGGAAGTGGTCGTGCAGGCATTTTTTGTGGTAATGTCTTTTGCTGTTTAAACTTTAATACACAGCGTATTGAACTATATAATGGTTCTTCTCTAATCGGCAGTTATGCCACTGAAATCGTTAAAACGGCATCAGCAGATCTTCGCTCAAATCCAAGAATGTACACCATTGAAATGAGGATACGAGGAAACTCTGTGAGGGTTTATTCCGGAGCAAGCAATGTTTTGCGCTTTACAGCGACGCTTAGTGGTTTTTCAGGAGGGTATGCCGGGGTTCGGTCTGATGGACGTATTCTATGCGAATTACTTAGACTGGGAGATGCCTGGACTTATGAACCTTATGAAAGGTTTGATGTAACCTTCCCGGATGGAACCACAACTGAGTATGGGCGGCTGGCAAGAACCGGTGTAACATGGGATAGTGAGTTTCAGGTTTTCACAGTTAACAATGATGTGGAGGAAGCTTCTACACGAAACCAGGACATCTCTATGGATTATGATTTCTTCCATTCAGGCCTTTTGCCATTGGTCTGTGGAAATGATTATTCAGTAAAAATCGTGTCCAAGGACATCAATGTCTGGATTTCACGTTTGTTTCTTGGAGATGCTGACGGTTTTTCTATTCTTTATTATCAGGATGTAGACAGCCTTGTCTATTGGGCAAACGAAGCGGCATATCGGTGGAAACTTAGAGGAATTGCCATATGGTCTTTAGGACAGGAGGATATGAGGCTATGGGAGGCACTGCCTAAACAAATATAATTAACGATTCAGGAGTGTTTGCGAAAAATTGCAGGCACTCTTTTTGTATCTTCACCAATCACGAAGGAGGTAAAAATCATGAAGGAAATATGGAATTGGGTACAAGCTGCCCTTACAGCACTTGGTGGATTCTTGGGCTGGTTTTTAGGTGGTTTTGATGGTTTTTTATATGCATTAGTAGCATTGATGATAGCTGATTATATCACTGGTGTTATGTGTGCCATTGTTGATAAGAAGCTATCTAGTGAGATCGGATTTAGGGGCATCTTTAAGAAGGTGCTTATTTTTGTTTTGGTCGGAATTGGACATATGATTGACATAAACCTTATTGGAGATGGAAGCGTGCTCCGGACAGCCATTATCTTTTTCTACTGCTCCAATGAGGGAGTATCCATGCTAGAAAATGTTGGTCGACTAGGACTGCCAATACCAGAAAAGCTAAAAGATATTCTTGCACAGTTGCATAACAAAGGAGCATTCCTGTAAGGAAGAAAGATGACCTTTGAAAAAAGAGACACCCGGCAATACAATGGTAATGTGCTGATCCCACCAAGAAAGGCACAAAACCAAAGATTGAGGAGGCGTCTCTATAATGAAGAGTACACAAAACGAGAAGATTTTGCAAATCAAAAATGAAACTTTGGTAATTGGCATTGATATCGGCAAGGAAATCCACTACGCAAGAGCTTTTGACAATCGGGGGATCGAACTGGCGAAATTGCTCCGATTTAGCAACACTGCCCAGGGGTATGAATCCTTGGATGAGTGGATGCGTCAGATTATGGAGCAAAAGGCAAAAACTGAGGCGATAGTAGGCTTTGAGCCTACTGGGCACTATTGGTTCACGCTGGGAGATCACCTGCAGAATAAAGGCCATCGGCTGGGGATTGTAAACCCATTCCATGTTAAATGCACCCGGGAACTTGATGATAACAGCCAGACAAAAAATGACCGCAAGGATCCGAAGACAATCGCGATGCTGGTAAAGGACGGGCGCTACCGGGACGTATACATACCGGCAGACGTATATAGTGAACTACGGGAGGCTGTGGCAGAAAGGGAGCGTTTACAAGAACAACTCATTGCTTTAAGCAATCAAATTATACGGTGGCTCGATATTCGTTTTCCTGAGTTCAGTACCGTTTTTAAAGACTGGCGGGGGAAGACGGCGCTGGTAACATTAAAATCTTTGCCGACGCCAGCGCGAGTAATAGCGGCCGGGGCAGATGGTGTTATGAATCTGTGGAGTGAACACCTTAAAAAAAGCAGCAGGAAGAAGGCAGAGCAGCTAGCCAGTGTGGCAGCGAAGTCTATAGGGCGCACTGATGGCAGTAACGGCGCAGAAGCAGCCCTGGCGAACCTATTAGTGCAGTACGAACTGATATCTGGGCAGTTGGAAACGATAGAGCAATTGATGTATGAACTGTTGCTCAAGGTACCCCACGCGGGAAACCTGCTGGCAATCAAAGGAATTGGCATTGTGACGGCGGCCATCATCATCAGTGAGATCGGCGACATCAAGCGATTCCAAGATCCACGCCAAATATTAAAAATGGCCGGATTGAGCCTTAGAGAAAACAGTTCTGGGAAACACAAAGGAAAAACTACCATTAGCAAGCGCGGAAGAAGACGACTAAGGAAAGCTTTGTTTCAGGCCATAATCTCGATGTTGGCAACCAACGCCGAATTTAAGGTCATGCATCAAAACAACTTAACGCGAGAGAAGAATCCACTCGGTAAGCTGCAATCAGTTATCGCGCTATGCGGCAAACTGGTGCGTGTACTCTATGCACTGCTTACTAAAGGTTACGAGTACGATGTTGATAAAATGACTGACGACATGAACCGGTCGTTGAAGGCGGCGTAAGCCGGCCCGGAGACAAGCGTCAAACAGCGCCACAAAAGGTCTAGGAGCCGCACCGGACCAGAGAGTTATGAAGGCCAGGAAAAATCTCGAAGAAAATTCTCACAGTATGACCTTTGACAATGAAGAGCCGGGGGCAGTCAAGTTGAATTTTACCTTAAGGGCACTGACCCAGCGTGGGAGCATGATTGACGTTCCATCTCGAGGATAGGCAGGACGAAGGAATTAGGCACAACGATGCCGTAAGACATGGGAGGTTTGCCACCTGGAGCTGATGTGGAATCCCGACGGCCAAGACATAAAAAATCACGCGGCTTGTTTGCTATACCCACATTCATACAGCTACCGGAAAAAACGCACTATCACGAGAGATGGCTCTGAATTATTAAAATGAAATACTGCGATTTAATGAGAAAAGAGAAGATAACAAGAGTTTATTAAGGGAGGTAAGGAACAATGAATTTGAGAAAACTTATTCTAACTGAAAATGCGTGTTATAAGGCAGGCAGAAAGATTACACCGAAGGGCATAATGGTTCATAGTACTGGTGCAAATAATCCGTATCTTCGTAGATACGTTGGACCGGACGATGGCCAGTTGGGTGTAAACGAGTACAACAATCACTGGAATCAGGATAGACCAGGTGGAAGGCAAGTTTGTGTCCATGCATTCATTGGAAAGCTTAAGGATGGTTCAATTGCCACTTATCAAACCCTGCCATGGAACCATCGTGGATGGCATGCAGGTGGAAAGGCAAATGATACTCATATTGGTTTTGAAATCTGCGAGGACGGTTTGACCGATGCCTCGTATTTTAATGCAGTTTATAAGGAAGCGGTAGAACTGTGTGTGTATCTTTGCAAGCTCTATAACTTGACCGAAAAAGATGTTATTGGCCACTATGAAGGATATCAAAAAGGAATCGCAAGTAATCATGGAGATCCGAGAAACTGGTTTCCAAAGCATGGAAAAAGCATGGATACCTTCAGAGCGGATGTGAAAAAGCTATTAAGTGAAGGAGAGAAGCCTGCAGAACAGGAGAGAAAGAAATATTATCGTGTTCAAATCGGTGCCTATTCTGTAAAAGCCAATGCGGAAGCGCAACTTGCCAAAGCTAAGAAAGCTGGCTTTACCGATGCCTTTATTAAGTATGATTAACGAACAGCTAATTTTAATGACCCGAGGAGTGTAACAGCTCTTCGGGTCTTTTGCTTTTTTAGGGGTTCGAATCACCGAATTTTTTTGCATATAGGTGCAGGGTTCTCCCTGTAGAAATGGAGGTTGCCTATATGCAGATAACTAAAATTACAGATAAACAAGATCCACTAGCTATTCCTAAAAAGACACCTTTAAGTACTAAGAAGCTTCAAAGAGAGTTTGATTATTATAGAGCGGAAAAACTGCTGCGTCAAATGCTTGAAAAGGGTCTTGTTACAGAGGTAGAGTTTAACAAAATTATGCGTTTGAATCGCGAAACTTTCTCACCGTTATTAGCACAGATAATGCCCGATATTCCTTGATATACTGGGCACTCAGAGGTAATATGTCACATACCTTGAGGAGGTGAATGTGGTGAAAAAGGTAACAAAAATAAAAGAAACGAACAATCGGCTTCAAAAAAAGCTAAAACTGCGGGTGGCTGCTTATGCTAGGGTATCAACAGATAATACGGAACAGCTAATCAGCCTGGAAGCACAGAAGGTCCATTATGAAGCTTATATTAAAGCGAACCCAGACTGGGAATTTGTTGGCATTTATTTTGATGAGGGTATTTCAGGCACGAAGAAAGAGAATAGAACAGAACTACTTAGGCTTATTTCTGACTGTGAGAACAAGAAGATAGATTTTGTAATTACAAAATCTATCAGTCGATTTGCCAGAAATACAATAGACTGTTTAGAGATTGTAAGGAAGCTAACTGATCTTGGAGTGTTCATTTATTTTGAAAAAGAGAACATCAACACACAGTCTATGGAAAGTGAGCTTATGCTGACCATTCTAAGTAGCCTAGCAGAGAATGAATCTATCTCAATTTCTGAGAATAATAAATGGTCCATTCAAAAACGGTTTAGAAATGGAACCTACAAGCTTTCTTATCCTCCCTACGGTTATGATTATATAGATGGGCAGATTGTAGTGAATAAAAAACAGGCCGAGGTTGTTAAACGGATTTTTACAGATGCCTTAGCAGGTAAAGGAACGCAGAAAATTGCACAAGAATTAAACGATGAGGGTGTACGTACTAAAAAAGGCGGTCAATGGAGAGGAAGTACTATCCGAGGTATTTTACGGAATGAAAAATATACTGGAGATGTAATCCTTCAAAAAACATACACTGACGATAATTTCACTAGACGAACCAATAAGGGAGAGAAGGATCAGTTTCTTATCGAAAATAATCATGAGGCAATTATTAGTCATGAAGAGTTTAAGGCAGTGAATCTTGCAATCGAACAGCGAGGAAAAGAAAAAGGCATCAAGAGTGGCAATAGCAAGTATTTAAATCGCTATCCCCTTTCTGGAAAGATTCAATGTTCTGAATGCGGGAGTACTTTCAAGCGAAGAATCCATGGAACTAAGAACAATAAATATATTGCCTGGTGTTGCTCCAAACATATCACTAATATAGAGGAATGCTCCATGATTTACATTCGGGAGGATAGCATCCATCAAGGCTTTGTGACGATGATAAATAAGCTCATCTTTAGTCACAAAGTTGTTTTGAGGCCTTTGCTTCAGAAACTGAAACTCATGAATTATTCAGATAATCTGATTCGGGTTCAGGAAATTGAATCGAAGATGGAGAAAAATGCAGAGCAACTTCAGGTATTGATTAACCTCATGACAAAGGGATACTTGGAGCCTGCTCTTTTTAATAAGCAAAACAATGAGCTTCGCTCTGAAGCAGAGAAGCTGAAAGATCAAAAAGAAGCACTCTACCGTTTCATCAATGGTGGAATGGCTAAAATAACAGAATTAGAAAGACTTATCAAATATGTTTCAAAGTCAAAGAATATTGAAAGTTTTAACAAGGAAGTATTCGAGCAGTTTGTTGAAAAGATAGTTGCTTTTTCGCCAACAGAAATAGGCTTTAGCCTAAAGTGCGGCTTATTACTTAAGGAAAGGATGGAGAGATAGATGCCTCATGTACCATATGGATATACGATTCAAGATGGAAAAGCGGTGATTGACCAGCTACAAGCAGAGCAGCTAAAGAAGCTATTCAAAGCATATCTTTCAGGTCTTTCCTTGAAGGATGCGGCTAAGAAAGCTGGGATTGTTAGATATCATGCCACTATTGCGAATATGCTCACAAATAAGCGATACCTTGGGGATGACTATTATCCCAAGATTATTGATGAGGATACTTTTGAAAAGGTAGAGGCTGAAAAGTTAAGACGGGCACAAATGCTCGGCAGAATTTGGGAGCATAAACCAAAGGAAAATAGTATTAAGAAATACCAGTTCGCCATGCCAACACCGGATGAGCTTTATGATGACCCATTTAAACAAGCAGAATATGTTTATAGCCTTATAGAAAGCGAGGCGATTGATAATGACGATGAGTAGGAATGTAACAGTTATACCAGCACGAGCTCGTGTGGGTAATAACCAAGAAACTGAAAGTAAAACCAAACTTCGAGTGGCGGCTTACTGTAGAGTTTCAACTGATAGTGAAGAACAAGCCTCCAGTTATGAGGTTCAGATTGAACATTACACTTCCTACATTAAAGGGAACCCTGAATGGGAGCTGGCAGGAATTTATGCGGACGACGGGATTTCAGGAACCAATACTAAAAAGCGCGAAGAGTTTAACCGGATGATTGAAGCATGCATGGAAGGTAAAATTGACATGATCATTACCAAGTCCATTAGCCGTTTTGCCAGAAACACGCTGGATTGTTTGAAATACATCCGGCAGCTAAAGGATAAAAATATCCCTGTTTTCTTTGAGAAAGAGAACATCAATACTATGGATTCCAAGGGTGAAATCATGCTGACAATCATGGCTTCACTGGCCCAACAAGAAAGCCAGTCCTTAAGCCAAAACGTAAAGCTAGGCATTCAGTACCGCTTCCAACAAGGTGAAATTCAAGTCAACCACAACCGGTTTTTAGGATACACCAAAGACGAAAATAAAAGGCTTGTTATTGTTCCTGAAGAAGCCGAAGTGGTAAAGCGAATCTATCGAGAATACCTTGAAGGAGCAAGTCTCCTACAAATAGCAAGAGGCCTAGAAGCGGATGGTATTCTCACTGCAGCTAAAAAGCCTAAGTGGAGACCCGAGACGCTTAAGAAAATACTGCAGAATGAAAAGTATATAGGAGATGCCTTGCTTCAAAAGACTTACACCGTTGATTTTCTTTCCAAAAAGCGAGTAGTCAATAATGGAATCGTACCTCAGTACTATGTTGAGAACAGTCATGAACCTATCATCCCGCGTGGAATTTTCATGCAGGTGCAGGAAGAACTGGTAAGGCGGGCTAACCTTTATACTGGAAAGAATGGTAAGAAGCGAGTTTATAGCAGCAAGTACGCTCTGTCCAGTATTGTCTACTGCTCAGAATGTGGTGAAATATATAGAAGAGTCCACTGGAACAATCGAGGCTGCAGGTCTATTGTCTGGCGATGCGTCAGCCGCCTAGAGGAAAAAGGGTCTGATTGCACATCCCCTACAGTTAATGAGGAAGTGCTACAGGCAGCAGTTGTAAAAGCCATCAATGAGTTGCTGGCCAGTAAGGATACCTTTCTCTCCACTTTACAGGCCAATATCGAGACAGTTTTAAATGAAGAACACGACAAAATTACCAATGATATTGACGTCAAGCTGGAAGAACTGCAAAACGAACTTTTGCGGCTTGCCAATTCCAAAACAGATTATGAGGAAGTGGCGGAAGAGATATACCGTTTGCGGGAGCAGAAGCAAAATGCACTGGTTGAGAATGCAGATCGAGAAGGGAAAAGGCAACGAATCGCTGAAATGAGTGATTTCTTGAATGAGCAATCCTGCGAGTTAGAGGAGTATGATGAGCAATTAGTAAGGCGGCTTATAGAAAAAGTTACGGTATTTCATGATAAGTTCGCCGTTGAATTCAAATCAGGAGTCGAGATTGATGTAGAAGGGTAATCTTTAGAAAGAGAACAGAAGAATTATATTGGATTTTTAAAGATAATATGATATAATAAAACGACTTGGAGGTGGAAGAATGTATAACTT
>Ga0209312_1000406_pt1 | contig 41541 bp, 39 predicted proteins | sample BioC13SIPDNA_4_FD_185744 | JGI IMG/M metagenome (GOLD analysis project Ga0209312, IMG submission 185744) | Anaerobic biogas reactor microbial communites from Washington, USA - Biogas_R1_B C13 SIP DNA (SPAdes) (version 2) | ecosystem: Engineered > Bioreactor > Anaerobic > Unclassified | place... | reverse complement strand
TGAGCGGCAGGCACTAACTGGCCTGTGTTATAAACATAATATCTATGGGCCAGTTCCCCTCTGGTACGATTATTTATACGGAAGTTTGGATGATGTATATATTACTCTAGTTGAAGACGAATACGGAACCCAAATCGGCGCCCTGGCTGATTTTTCGGCTGACGTTTTTTCAAATGATGAATTAGATGTACTGGAGACAGTGGCAAATAATTTTAAGGGTTGGAGTGCAAAAAAGATTTCGCAATATTCTCATCGGGAAACTGCCTATCGGCAAACGAGTAATGGCCAGTTTATTTCATTTGAATATGCCCGGGATTTGTCCTTAAGTTAAAGAAGTGGTGCAGATATGGGAGGCTTCTTAAAGCAGTAGGTATTATCTTAAGGGTAATAGTTGCAAAGAAATGACGGATTAAGCCTGCGGCAAATATGCAGGATAACCGGCTTGCCATTTCATATCATCCGAAAGGCTTAGGCATTAACACGGGAAAACCGTCCCCTTTTTGTCCCTCTAGGCATATAATTTATTAAGTGTCAGGAATCTTAGTATTCCAATGCATTATGTGAAGAAAGCCTCGGAAGTATCCGGGGCTTTCACTGATATAGGGAATCAGTATAATCCGCTATTTTATACCATATATATTGCCGTTCCTGCGTTTTGGCGGAACGGCTTTTTTCAATTTTTGGCGGGTTATTTGGCGATGACGTTTATGTTGCCATTCATAGATAACTGCCCAAGAAAGCGGGCGTTGGAGGTAAAGTGATATATTGCTTACTTTCATGTATCGCTTCAGATGCTTCAGATGTTCATAAAAGTTTTCGCGGGTACCCGCAAGTATGACCGCAACAGTTTCTTCACCTTCACCTATTTTGCACTTTAACAGACATACTTTTGGGTTCCTGTTCTTATAATGGATAAATAGAGGTTTTATTTGAAGTTATTTTCTATTTAAGGGGAGGTACCCATTTGAAAATAAGAAAATGGATGTTTAAGCGGGGGATAAACAAGGCGTCGTTAAATCCGGATTTCATAAAGTATGTTGAAGATATTAAAAAGGGACAAGATCATCAAACCGGCAAGATTCCGTATAGAGAATATATTCCACCACCAGTTAATTTGAGTTATTTAACCGGCAAGAAAGTTTTTCCGCATCTGAGAGGAACAGCCCTTCCATCTAGTTTTGATCTACGTAAAGAGGGAAGAGTTACTAGCGTAAAAAATGAAGGTCCAGCCGGTACCGCATGGGCTTTTGCCGCTTACGGGTCTCTGGAATCATGCCTGCTTCCAGGGAAAACATGGAACTTCTCGGAGAATAATATGAAAAACCTGCTCAGTGAAGAATGTCCGGAAGGATTTGATCGGCCTTCTAATGGACCAGGGAATTTCCTCATGTCTGCAGCTTATCTGGCTCGTTGGAGCGGCCCGGTACTGGAAAAGGATGACCCTTATGATCCAAATAGTCCGGGTAACTGCGTTGAAATGAGCCCACGTATGCACTTGAGAAAAGTTATTTTTATCCCGGCAAGAAATGGCTACACCGATAATCGCAATATTAAGCTGGCTATTATGAAATATGGTGCTGTAGCTACTGCAATTTATTTTGACGAAGTCTATTACGATAATAATTTTTCCTTTTATTGTGACGAGTGGAAATTTTCATTCAATCATGCCGTCTGCCTGGTGGGATGGGACGATAATTATGATCGCAGGAAGTTTAAAAACCTCCCCCCGGGCCCCGGAGTTTTCATCGCAAAGAACTGCTGGGGTACAAATTGGGGTAACAAAGGTTATTTCTATATCTCCTATTATGACCAGATGGTAGGCAAAGATAATGCCCTTTTCAGCAGGGTTATGAACCCGAATATTTATAATGTTATCTACGAGTATGATCCCCTGGGATGGTGTGATTCTGCAGGGGCTAGCAGTCCAACCGCCTGGTTTGCCAACATCTTTACATCTACATCAGAGCAAGCATCAGAGCAAGAGTTACGCGCAGTAAGCTGGTATGTTGCATCACCCGATTCATCTTACAATCTTTATATATATACAAATCCTACCGACTCCGACCCCAGAAGTGGTAAGCTGGTAAAAAGCTTAAGCGGCAAAGTCCTTGACCCATCATATTATCAAAAGGCCTTCTCCACACCCGTAAAATTAACGAACGGTCAGAAATTCTCGGTAGTGGTGGAGGCTACGACACCCGGGTGGGATTGGCCTGTCCCCCTTCAAATGCCGATTCAGGGTTATAGCAGTAAAGCCCGTTCCGAACCGGGACAGGGTTTTCTCAGCATGGATGGCGAATCATGGTTAGATGTAACCGAGGTTTTTGAAAATGCCAGTGTTTGTCTGAAAGCTTTTGCCAGCACATCTGATAGGTCTAAGAGGGGGACGGTGTAGTTTGAAAATAATCGTCATCATGAAAAATATCTTGGTTTACACAAGGACAAGAATAAATTCTGTCTGAATTGGTCCTCATCTGGCATGCATTGTCGTAAGGGAAACGTTGAATTGACAAGCTTTCATGATAAAATAGAAATAAGGTTGGTTAATATTATCAGACAAAGTGATCGGTTTGGATTTCCGGCAGGATAATGGAACTGGACCGAAAGTACAGGGATACACTGGATGAACTATATAATAACCTGAATGAAGCCCTGGAGGGATATATTGAGACCAAACTTTAAGATAAGGCGGTGAAAACATGGCAAATAGTTTAATTCAAGAAGAAATATCAAAAGAACTGGAGCATCTTCCCTTCGATAAGCAAAAAAAGGTTCTTGAATTTGTACGTTCACTGGTTAGCCCACCAGCTACCGGAGTTACTGGTAAAGAACTATTAAAGTTTGCCGGTACACTAACAGAAAACCAGGCATGTGAAATAAAAGAAATTATTGAGAAGGATTGTGAGAAAATTGACATCTCCGACTGGTAGGTACCTTCTTGATACCAACATAATTGTTATCCGTGATGAACACTTTAAACATGTAGAAGGTTTGCAGATAGAAATGTGGTAGCAGCGGTTTCTTCTAAGAATAATGGCGTTATTAAAAATCTTTGGCCAACTTAATTCCATGTTTGCTTACTATATGATACGCCCCACCTCCCACCATGCAAAATCCTCGACCCAGATCATGAAAGTGGTCTGGGTTTTGTAATAAAGGAGCCAACATATCAAAAGTATATCCCTCTATGCTTCGGAGCTGCCCCACCGGGCGGTAGCCATATAAATGTACCTCAAAGATTAAACCGTTTGGTGAGCCTTGCGGAAATCCTTTTGATTTTGAACCATATCAACCGACTCATGCGCATCTCTGTCTTCAGTATATTTCTAAACATAGAAATATACTGAAATTTGTAGTATAGTAAAAAAAAACTATTTGGGGGATACCATGCTGAATTATATGACTGTGAGGGAAGCAGGAGAAAAATGGGGCATCGGAGGGCGGATGGTAACGCTGTACTGTGCAGCCGGACGGATTAAGGGAGCCGAGAAAATCGGCAATATGTGGCTGCTCCCTAAGGACGCGGAAAAGCCTGAAGACGGCAGAGTTAAAAGGGAGGTACAAAGTGGGAAGTAGTATGAAAGACAGGCAAAACGGCATTATAGAGTCGTTTCAATCGCTCTTTGGAAAGGAAGAACTGCTTGCCAAAGTGATTGAGTGCTTCCCCTATCCAATTCAGGTTTACGCCCTGGATGGAACATCGGTGCTGGTGAATCAGGCTATGCTGGACGAATACCATGCTGTAAGTTTTGATATGGTTGTCGGGAAGTACAATATATTTAAAGATTCTTACATTGTCGCCTCGGGCCAGCTCCCAGTGTTAAAGCGGGTTTTTCAGGGAGAAACTGCCTTTTTTCCGGATGTCAAAGTGCCTTTGGAAGAAATTGCGGAGCGGTACGGCATACAGGATTTCGATGTGGAGGCCGTATATCAGGATATTACGGTTTTCCCTATTCTGGATGACGAAAAACGGGTGATCTATGTTGCGGCATTTTTGATCAACAGGAGGGTTTATCGCGGCAAAGATGAGATTGAAAAGGCGAAAGAATACATAGAAAACCACTGGCTGGATAGGTTTGATTTGAGCGAAACGGCAAAGGCCGCCTGCCTCAGTAAAGCTCATTTCACAAAGCTGTTCAAGAAGCATACCGGTATAACCCCTCATGAGTATTATACCAATTATAAAATCAGCAAATTGAAGGAAAAGCTTCAAGATACCAACCTTTCCATCGCACAGGCCTTTGCCGCCTGCAACATGGACTATAACGGCCATTCCGCCCGAGTATTTAAAAATAAAACCGGGCTTTCTCCTTCTGCTTACCGGAAAAAGTCAGAATAAAAAATTGCCATAAAAAGTAATAAGAGAAAGCCGGGCTTTGGTTTATACGAAAGCCCGGCTTTTTTATTGTGAATACAACAAGGTTCCCGGGATCCGTCAGCAATCTTTGATTGCGTTGACGGGTGGGGGTTTTTATTTTCAAGATAGCACTTTCCTTACTAATTATAAGCATATTCAACCTATCCTCACAGCCAGCTGGCTAATAAAATATTGGTAGCCATAATGAAAATATCGGTACTTTGGCTGGAAGGGAGCGTTCATATGGGCGGCAAAACGAAAGAGCAGCTGCTTGAGGAACTGTCGGAAGTACAGAAAATGTTGGAGGAAAGAACAGAGACTCAAGGTCAAATGATTAAAAGATTTCAGACGCTTATCGAAAATGAGGGGCTGTTTTCTCAGATAATCGACTTTCTCCCTTATCCCCTCGCTATATTTACACCACAGTATACACTGGCCATGACAAATAAGGCTTTTGCGGCGGAAACAAAAACGCGGGTCATGTATCCGGAAAAAGGAGCCGTCCGCATTCTTCAACACAAGATCAACGATATACAACTGGCTGCCGCCGTCACGGGGGTCTTTGCCGGGGATACCTTCTTTTTAGAGGACTTAAAGAACCCGTTTTCCATGTTTTCAGGAATTACGCAGCAAAGAGCGGCGGAGCCTGACCGTTTCAATAAGGCTGTCATTTTTCCTGTTCCAGCCGATGACGCTGAAATCACCCACGGCGTAATTGTGTTTATGCCGTGAGCAAACAAGTAAACACGGGCCGCTGGCGGCTGTGTGAATAACAAGCAAAAACAAATTATACGGAGGTAAGACCAATGAAAAGAAAATCTATAGTTTTTTTAATCACCGCAGTGATGATGTTTACCATGATGGGGAGTTTGTCGGCATTCGCGGCCGATCTCCCGACAGGAGACAGCTTTGAGGCCCCGCAAAAACTGACGGCGGAACTCAAGGAAAGGGAAGATGGAAGACCCTATTTTGCGCTTAAGTGGCTGAATCCTCAAAGTATATGGGAATTGCAAAAATACGGTGTAGAACATGGAGAGTGGGGTGTGGATTGCCAGATTGATATAAAGGTCGGCAACGGACAATGGTACTATGACGCGAGTGGAGAGCTTTTCGGGAATGCGCTTAATTTTGATGAAGAAGAATTTGATGAACCCGGAAATTATGTAACAGATGACGTTGTATTCGATCCAATACAATTGAACGAGAATCTTGGTGTGGACGGTACTGTCGATATCAAGACAAATGTCTATTATATCCGGGTGAGATACGCGTATGTAGATAATCAGGGTAGCGATGGCGAAGAGCATTATATATACAGTCCGTTTTCCAATACTGCTTCGATCGGTACCGAATCGTTCTACAAGGAAGCGTCCGGCTGGGCAAAATCCGAGCTTCAAAAAGCCAATGACCTGGGACTTATCCCCGGCATATTGAAGGGCGCCGACATGACCAAGCCGATCACGCGTGAGGAGTTTGCTGAGCTTGCGGTAGTGCTCTATGAAAGGGTTACGGACAAAAAAAGCGAGCCGGTTTCTCCAAACCCCTTTACGGACACGGCAAATCCGCAAATACTGAAGGCCTATAATCTCGGCATAACCTCAGGAACTTCTCAAACCACCTTTTCGCCGAAAGTTCTGATTAACCGGGAGCAATGCGCAGGCATGCTGTTCAGAGCAATTAAGGCCATTCATCCTCAAGGTGATTACAGCGTAGCGGGCGTTAAGGATTTTCCCGACCAGAAAAACATTTCAAGCTGGGCGGTTGAAGCGACAAAATATATGAACAAAGTCCGAATTATTACCGGTGATGCCAAAGGCAATTTTATGCCCAAGGCAACAACGCCTGCTCAGGAGGCCGCCGGTTACGGCATGGCAACGAGAGAACAGGCAATAGCTTTATCGGTCAGGACACATGATAAAGCGCCGGAAATAAAGGCCTCCGGCAGTAATTCATCAGCAACTAAGGGTACAGGAGCAAAATTGCCGGACGGATTTCCATCCGACCTGATACAGATCTATGAGGGTGGCAAAATTACCTCCGTCGAAGAAAAAACCTTTGCCGGAGGACACAAAGGATGTCTCATCACCGTCACACACACGGGTCAGAAGGACAGTGAAGCAAACGGGTTTTATTACAGCGTAATGTCAAACGCCGAAGACCTGGATTCAATGATAGGCATGCATTCGCATTATTATGGTAATAAAGACGGGTATTGGATTGAGATTGATTTTTATCAGGAGCTCGGGGACGAATATAAGGGATATGCAACGATCGGCTATTACAAAAAATAGCGAATCAATCATTACAGAAATAAATGGATTATAACGGCATTACGTTAGAGACGTATTTTCGGAACCATCCAGGCTTAATCTTAACAATTTCTCCACACTTTGTTGAAATTCTCACAATAATTGCTCGATATTATATGGCCAGAGTTCAAAATAATTTATTTGATTGGAGGAAGGATTATGAAAAAGAGGTTATCCAAAGTTGCAATTCTAGCTTTATCTCTGCTGTTATTAGCAGGGATGGTTGCCAGTGTATCAGCAGCCAATGGTACTGCCAGGCAGGCAGGTTTGCGTCAAGGAAATATGGCGGGCCAGCAAAAGGCCCAGACAGCTCTCCAGGCGGTTTCTGACTTAACCGGGTTGAGTGTTACAGATATCCGCAGTCAACGGGCAGAAGGAAACTCTTTAGCAACTATTGCTGAATCCAAGGGAGTAAGTGAACAGGCAGTAATCGATAAAGTCATCGCTGAGCGGACAGCAGTCCTGGGTAATTTGAAAGCTGATAAGAAGATTAGTGAAGAACAATATCAAGCCTGTTTGAATAACATGACTGACAAAATTAAAGCAAATGTGGAAAGAACTGCAGTTGGCCCAGGGAATGGCAATCAGCGTGGTCAGGGCAGGGGATCTATGCAGGGAATTGGCCAGGGACAAGGAAGGGGAACAGGTTGTGGACAAAATCAGGCCAACTGTCCAAACTGTCCATATGTTGCCCCCACGAATCAATAAGCAACAACATATATTGCCTATAGGGTACTCCGGATGGGGTACCCTTACTTATATAATCTTAAACTTGATGTTATACTACAGCATAGAATAGCAAGCTGATAAAAGGGGAATACATCATATGGATTCACTTATTCTGCTGGTAGAGGATGAAAAAAAGATCCTCGATATGCTGTCCAAGCATCTTCGCCAGGAGGGTTTTGGGGTAGCCCTGGCGACTGACGGTCTTGAAGCTCTGCAGATTTGGCAGGATATAAAACCGGATTTAATTGTTCTGGATCTTATGTTGCCTGGCTTGTCGGGCTGGGAAGTATTGAAAAGGATCAGGCAGAAAAATAATACGCCGATCATAGTTTTGACTGCCCGGGCGGATGAAGTTGACAAATTATTGGGCCTGGAGCTGGGAGCTGATGATTATATTACTAAACCATTCTCACCCCGGGAACTGGCTCTTCGGATTAAAGCTGTGCTGCGGCGCAGTCGTCCCAATGAACAGATTACTAATATTAGCTTTTCCAATCTTTCTATTAATCCGGAGAGGCTGGAGGCATTAATAGGAGATACTCCTTTAGCATTAACCCCAACAGAGTTTAAAATCCTTTTGCTGTTGGCCGAGAATCCAGGGCAGGTTTTTTCCCGCCTGCATATTTTGGACCGTGTATTTGGTGATATTTATGAGGGTTATGAAAGAACTATCGATACTCATATCAGTAATTTGCGCCATAAAATCGAAGCGACCGGAAAAAGCGAAGTTAGCATAAAATCAGTTTATGGCATTGGTTATAAATTAGTTGCAGAGGAATAACAAAATGATTAAATCGGGTTTGGCCAATAAAATTACTACCAGCTTTATCATCATCTCTGTTCTGGCGGTTATAGCTACTAGTCTGATTATGCTGCTAATGACCAGGCAGCAGTTTTCCACATATATTGATAACTATAACCAGGTCATGCTTGATCAATGGGCCCCAATCATAAGCGATTACTATTCACAGTATGGCAGCAACGGCTTACAGGAGTATCTGCAAGCTAATACTACAGGAAATGGTAAAGCTATGGGCCAACGCCGCCATGGGTTAATGCCTATGGGAATAGGAATAAGGCAGGGACAACGGCTGATAGTTGCCGATGCCAATAATATAGTGGTAGCAGATACCCAGGGCTTACTCATCGGACAGCCGGCCAAACTGGATTCAATTCATCTTAGCTCAAGGGAACTCCTGGTTGATAATCAACCCCGGGCAACTTTATATATAATCAGCCCGCTGGGTTCGGGTTTGTCTTCACTGGAGAATCAATTTGTCACCAGACTTACTATAAATACAGCAATACTGGCAATTATTATAGGCCTTATTGCCCTGATATTGGGTTTAGCGCTGGGTAAGCGTATCAGCTCCCCTCTGACCGCTTTATCAACGGCTATTCACAAACTGGCCAATGGACAGCTGGATGAAAGGCTAACTTTACAAGGTGATCGTGAATTTATAGAACTGGGGCGAGATTTCAATCTAATGGCGCAGAAATTGGATGATGCCGAAAAGAACCGACGCAGATTAACTGCCGATATATCGCATGAATTACGAACCCCCCTGACATTTCTACGGGGACAGCTGGAAGGAATGCAAAGCGGTTCTATTCCGCTGGATATTGAAAATATTGCTCTACTACAGGATGAAGTTATACGGCTTGCGCACCTGGTAAAAGAACTCGATAACCTGTCCCTGGTGGAAAACCGGGCCGTATCCTTGAATCTTAGCCGCTTTCCGCTAACCGAGTTTTTGGAACATTTAACCCCGGTTAGCCTTGCCATGCAGGATAAGGGTATTTCCTATAGTATAGATATTGATAACGTTATCAAGGAAATCTATGCTGACCATGACCGGCTCTTGCAGATACTCTTGAACTTATTGTCCAATGCCATGCAGCATGTAGAGCAAGGAGGATTGGTTACCCTGTCTATTCAGCAGCATAGAAATTACCTGCAATTCACGGTAGCTGACAATGGCCCGGGTATCTCACCTGAAAACCTGCCCCATGTATTTGAACGTTTTTATCGAGTCGATGACAGCAGAAATCGCCGTGAAGGTGGAATGGGACTAGGCCTGGCCATAGCCAGGGGCTATGTTGAAGCCCATCACGGCAAAATCTGGGTAGAAAGCAATCCAGGTTGTGGGACTGTTTTTTACTTTACCCTGCCCCAGGAGTAATCTTGACCGATTCATTTCTAAACCGTCGCTACCTATCTTTTTCAAATGCTTTTACTACTTATTTCCCGGAAATAAAGACATAACCCCTGCATTTTTTCTGAAAACCTATTTCATTTCTAAATACTAGATGATATAATTCTAACGAACGTTAGGTAGAAAAGGTGTTTGGTATGGCAGAAAAGGACATGAGGGAAAGAATCAAAGAAGTAGCAGTAGAGCATTTCAACAGTAATGGTTACCATGGAACAACCATCCGCAACATAGCAAAAGACGTGAATTGCTCCCTGCCCATGATTTATTACTATTACAATAATAAAAAGGAGTTGTTTGATGAAATCATAAAAAGGGAATATTTTGACCTTCTAAAAAGGCAGACGGCACTCTTGGAGACAAATAACGTCATAGATTTTTATACAAAGTTTGTCTACGATCTGAACTTCCTGAGCAACTATGATAAAAAAGTTTACCGGCTTGGAATCAAGGTTTATTTGTCCTTTGATGGCGATGAGGAACTGATGGAAATTATGGATGAATGGGAAAAGACTATACTTCCACGGCATTATCAGATATTAAAACCATATTTGAAGAACGCAGACAATGATATTGCGATTGTACGAACATTAGTACATTTATTGGAAACATTGATAGAAAGTATTGTCGTCAAAAACAGGTTTCTACCTGAAGAAGAAATCCGAGAAGAGATTTCAATTGTTCTTCGTGGATGTGAATGATGAAAATGGAAACGAAACAAGCTGATCAGAAACAAATATTGTTATACGGGATCATGATTTTGCTGCTGCTTGTATTTCAGAAAGTATTAAGTAAGGTGGGGGGAATGGTCGCCGATTTACTCCCCTGCGAGAGGTTTGATCCCTATAAAGCCTTTGCATGGGTTTCTGTTCACCATATCACGGAAATGCTGATTGCCCTGGCTATAATTATGATACTAAGCAAGCTGCTGAAAGTTGATTTCAGTTTCGGCCTTGGTGACAGGAAAAAAGGGACCAAATATGTAGTGGTGTTTACTGTCATATTTGCAGGGGTTACACTTATTTGCCATATACTTATGCTGATCTACAACATGCTGCCGGTATATGACTTTCCATTAAACAAAAACAATATTCTTGGAACGCTGGGCTTTCAACTGCTCTTAAGCGGACCTGCTGAAGAGATTCTGTATCGGGCGCTCCCCATTACAATGCTTCTGTACATATTGGGGAAGAGCGTTTGTGCTAGCTGGCGGTATGTATATTACTGAAGATAATTGGGTTATGCCGGGCTATCCAAACTCTACTTATCTAATTTTTCAGCAGGAAGACAATAAGCTAACTTTTCTACAATCCATAGTAGAAAACGATTGTACGCCGGGAACTCAAATTTTTACCGAAGATTTGCTACAAATTCTCACTTAATCCTGATAAGTATTTCAGCAGATGAGGTTGCAAAAGATAGTTTATGGCTGTAACAATAAAACAAAGAATGTATCATTTAATGATTTTACGAGCAATGATATGTAACAATGGGTTATTATTCTATAGAACATTGTCGTAAGGCAAACGTTGAATTGACTAGCTTTCATGATAAAATAGAAATGAGGTTGGTTAATATTATCCGGTAAAGCAACTGGTTTGGGTCCCGCCCATCCACAAAACTCTTTAGGGGGTCAGGTAATGGCAGACAATGTATTGATGGATCGCATCAGTTCAAGTCCAGATATATGTCATGGTCAAGCTTGTATAGTTGGCACCAGGATTCCGGTTGCGGTTATCCTGGATAACTTAGCCAGTGGGGTAATGAAAGAAGAATTATTAAGGGATTATCCTCCATTGACGTCTATTGATATTGATGCAGCTTTGGCGTATGCGGCTTTGTTAGCTCGCGAACGTCATGTGGCGATTTGAGGTTGTCATGAGGTTTAAACTAGATGAGAACCTGCCATGGAGTATTAGTAATATAATGATTGATTACGGGTATGATGTGGAAACGGTATTGTCCGAAGGTCTAAATGGTTGCTCGGATGATAAACTTATTAATACTTGCATCCGGGAACAAAGAATTCTAATAACCCTTGACTACGACTTCGCTGATATACTTGCATATCCACCACAAACATATCCGGGAATAATTGTCATAAGGGCCAAAAATCAAAACAAATCACAAATACAGGTGCTCATAACCAAGTTACTTACCTTGTTTCGAGACCATAATCCAGCAGGATCATTATGGATTGTGGAAGAAGACAGGGTCAGAATTCGCCAATAATTTTTGGCAATAGGTTTTATCTAGTAGTTGATCCCTAATATGCAATGTTTCGGTTCCTACCGTAAAATATTCTTCCAGCAACTAGATTTTTTCTATATTGGCAGGCAGTTGCATAGATTAAATCAGAGTGTATACACTTTCTCTCGTCACTGCATTTTTCAAACCTATCACAACAGCCAAAGGGGGTAAAAGAAAATAAATCCATAAAAATAATCCTCAATATTGGGCTTAGTATTTCCGGCTCATTAATATAACTATAAAAAATATTTAGGTCAATACGTAGAAATCCTATATCGCTTTTTGCTTTATAAAAAGGTATTTCAGCAACCTTAAACAGACTTTCATATTTATCGTTGAAGCTTATGTAAGGGGTTGCACCATTTATCTGTATTCTAGCAAACAAAGCTCCTTTAATAGCATCATGGAAGTACGTTCCCCGACAATCAATAACAATGCTATTTGCTGCACCCTTATTTTCCTTTACTGATATGTCATAAAAAGGTTTAAAGTCAGGCTCAAACATGTCAATAATTTTATTAATAAGTTCTTGTTCGTTATACATAAGTAACCCTCCAAAAAATAAAGGCTTTATGAGCTTATTATATTAGTGCCTGTTATTATTAGCCCACTTCATTCCAAAAATCATTCTCATGCACAATCAGAATATTACTTCCAGCTTTCCTGAGTTTAACTGCCTGTTCCACTTTTCGGCCGTAACAGGAAAAGGCCCAGCAGGGATTACCCTCGTTACCGACTACTAAGTACGAGGTATCCTTTACAACAGTATTTTTAAAAATACCACCCTGGGATTCGACCAGAACTTTAATATCCGACCGCTTTGACCCGGAGGAAACACCGGTAAAACAGAAAACCCTATCAGGGATAATTATCTGGGGGCAAAGGGCACAGATACCAGATATATTAATACTTTTCCTAAGCTCCTGAAGTTCGTTATCATTGAGGTTGTGAGAAGCACGTATGTCTACAAAATCACTGAAAAAAACCTTTAAAAGATGCTGTTCCTGTTCACTGAGGTGACCATCCTTCAGCACTACGGTTAACAAACTACATAACTCATCATAGGGATATACTCCGGTCAAATGATCATTTACTGTCAACCATTCATTAAGTTGCTGGATTTCTTTTAACGTAATGGTGTTGTCACCCAAAATACCATGTAGTAACCCGTGAAGTATTTGAATATCATAGGTGATTAAATCATGATAAATGCTTTTTGAAGAATAATTATTGCAAACCCAAATGATATCAGCCTTTTCCTCTATAGTAAAAACATGGTCAGCAAATGCCTCTTCCAATAAACGTACTATATCAGAAAAAGGCGGACGGTTGAGGAAGTGCTGATTTAACTTGAACCAGTACTCAAGTTCCTTAATTTCGTGGATATTAATTACACTATCTATAGCTATACCGGTAATAATTCCTTGTAGTGTATTTAGAGCCTTATCGACTTCGCTTTTAGGAATATTCGGTACACAATTACTTGGAATAACCGCAGGATTATCCTTCGATAAATATTTAACTGAAAAACCCAAAATGCCTGACAACTCTTCCAGGGAGTTGGCGTTATAAGTTTTGAATATTTGCAAAGCAATAGAAGCACAGGCGAGTGCGTCCTCACCGGCATGATGATGGTGAAAATCATGATCAATGGTGGCAGCAATGGTACTAAGTTTATAGTTTTCATGATTAGGCCAGTGTTTCCTTGACATCGTTAAGGTACAACCATAATTGAAATTAGGGTAAGGTATTTTATAAAAATCAAGACAGTTTCGCAGAACATTGACATCGAAACCGGCATTATGAGCTATTATGGTGGTTTGGTCAAAATACTGTCTAATTGATGGCCATAATTCTATAAAACTTGGTTGATTAATAACATCCTTTTGACGTATACCGTGTACGGCAATATTATATGGGCTAAAGTATAGTTCCGGCGGCCTTATTAAGTGGTATTCCTGCTTAGTTATTTCCCCATCATCCACGCAAACGATACCAATAGCACATGCACTGGCCGGACTCGAGTTAGCCGTTTCAAAATCTATTGCAACGAAATTCATTACTACCCTCCTCTACACCATAATTAACAGCCCAATACCTGCATTGCTAAGTTGTGGCTGCGTTTTTCTGTTAATATGTTTCACATGAAACAATGATTTGTTATCCCGGGCTATAAGTTTTATAAATCGGATATTAACTCCTGATTTACCTTACTTCCACTTTCGTTTAGTAAAACCTCTTTTTTCAGCTATTGTAAAATATAGGGGAACATAGATGAGCCACCGTATCGCACGTATCAGTTGCAAAGCAATGCTGTACCTGGCATCTATTTTAAAACACGATGAGCCATTTCTGATGGAAGCCATCATGTCAGAGTTTAGAAGTATCGTATTAGTTGATTTTATTAACCTAAGTTGAATACCAATCCATTGCTCAACCCGATATGGCTGACTAAGATATAAGCAGAGGTGATTCGTATGAAGGAAATCAATATTGCAAAAGTGCTTGTGAAAAAACGTAAGGAGAAGGGTATTACCCAGGATGAGCTGGCTAATTACATCGGGGTTTCAAAGGCGTCTGTTTCAAAGTGGGAAACAGAGCAGAGTTATCCTGACGTAACCTTTCTTCCGCAGCTGGCTGCGTATTTTAACATCAGCATTGACGAGTTGATGGATTATAAGCCAGAAATGGCAAAAGAAGAGATTCGAAAGCTATATCGGAGACTATCATCTGATTTTGCGTCAAAACCCTTTGATACGGTGATGGATGATTGCCATCAGATCATTAAAAAATACTATTCATGTTTTCCGTTACTGTTGCAAATGGGTATACTGATGATCAACCATGCCGAACTGTTAAAGGATCCGCAAAAATCGGTATCTTTAATTGAGGAAGCCAGGGCTCTTTTTATCCGGGTCAAAGAGGAAAGCGACGATGTATCGCTTACAAGGCAGGCTTTGTATGTGGAAGCTATGTGCAGCCTTGCCGCCTGCGATCCAAATACCGTGCTGGAGCTGTTGGATGGAGCGGTCGCGCCGGCGTTACCGCCCGAATCACTTTTGGCATCCGCTTACCAGATGACGGGACGCACTGACGAGGCAAAATCGGTTTTGCAGGTCGGGATCTATCAGAATATCGTCGTCCTGTTTAATTTTTTCCCGGCTTACCTTATGATGTGTACGGATCATTCTTCAAAATTCGAAGAAGTGCTGCAGCGCGCGCTTAACATCGCAGAAGTGTTTGACATGAGGCATCTGCACCCCGGCGTGTTGGTCAGCCTTTATATCTCTGCCGCTCAGGGTTATATTGTGCAGGGCAATCCCAGTAAAGCGATTGATATGCTGCAGCAATATACGGAGATAGTAACCAGTGATATTTATCCCCTGAGCCTGCATGGCGACGATTTCTTCGACCTGCTGGAAGGTTGGCTTATTAAACTCGATCTCGGAACGGATCCTCCCCGGGATGAAAAAACTATCAGAAGAAGCATGGCTGATATGATCGTTAATAATCCGAATTTTTCAGTACTTTCAGATAAACAGCGTTTCCAAAACATTACTGAAAAGCTCCAAAGCAATTGTTGCGAAGATTAACAAATACGGAGGTGAAATCATTATGGAACAGGAAAAGACGGCAGTAAAAAAACGGCTAACCTTGTTTGTTGCGCTGACATTTGTTATTACCTGGATTGTTTTTATGCTGATACCTCTCCGCGGACTGAATTATGGAGAAGGCGTGTCCATAGTTATTCTCGCGGCAGCTATGTTTGTTCCCGCCTTATGCAACATATTGACCCGGCTTATAACAAAAGAAGGCTTTAAAAATATGTATCTGCACCCGCATTTCAAGGGGCATATGAAAGACTATCTGCTGGTTTACTTCGGACCAACAGGCGTACTGTTTTTGAGCGCAGCAGTATATTTCCTGATTTTCCCCGCTTCGTTTGATCTGCAGCTTACCGCTTTGAAAGGAGCAGCCAGTATAGGGGGGCTTTCCGCCTACAATTTACTGCTGATTTCCATATTACAGATAATAATCATCGGCCCGGTTATCAATATTATTCCGACATTGGGTGAAGAACTTGGCTGGAGAGGATACCTGCTTCCTAAATTACGCACGCTTTTAACCGACCGGGCTGCGTTGGTCATCACCGGTATCATATGGGGCATGTGGCATATACCAGTTATCGTTATGGGGCATAATTACGGAACCGACTATATGGGCTATCCCTGGCTGGGGATTTTGGCCATGATTGTGTTCTGTGTTGTGCTGGGAGTTATCGAAGGCTATATAGCAATCAAATTGGAAAGCGTAATACCTGCTGCCATGATTCATTCAGTGGTAAATGCCGGCGCGGGGCTCCCAATTATTCTGGCAAAAAGCGGATATAACCCTGTTCTCGGCCCGGCTATTACCGGCCTTATCGGAGGACTGCCGTTTGTAGTTTTAGCTGTAGTGCTACTGATAAAAGCAGGCAATAAACTTTCTTATGTAAAAACGGATTCAGCTGAAAGCGGGACCGTCGGAACGGATTAAGTATTTTGCGATTACATCAATTTTTTAGAATATAATACAGTTCTGCCAATGGTGCTATCAATTTGACAAACCAAAGCGGTAAAAAACGCTTAATTTCTTTTTTCCCAGTAATTTGGTGGAGCATAAAGAGAATTTCCTTAAGGGTGAAAACTCGCTATAGTATGGAAACATGAGCAAAAAACGGTTATAATTTTTTTGTAAAATTTTTTGTGTAAGGACATTGCGTTCTATTAGGTGTCCTTCCCGGAAAATCTTCTAAAAATTCAAGTAAAAAATTGGGTGGAAGGAGGTATTAAAAAAATCAATCTGGACCTGGTATCAGGGCCACAATAACATTGATTCGGAACAAAATGCCACCCGGAGGCTGCAGTTGTAACAATACCTCTACTAAAGGAGGAACTTTAATATGAAGAAATTACATATCGTACTTAAATCAATTTTTTTCATTGCAGCTACTTTGCTTATACTTGAATTCAGTCCGCAAATGGTATATGCGTCTAATGTGATGGTTTCAGAAGACCCTTATACAGGACAGGTATTAAAGGTCAGAGTGGATGGAACCAACGGAACCGTGATCTATTTTAGGAGCAACGCGGATACATTCACAATCCCGGCTACTATTCGAGGGTTTCAAAATACGACTATCACCATCACCGGAATCGAAAGAGAAGCATTTCGAAACTGTATTAACTTAAGGACTCTGACCATTCCGGATACGGTAACCAGCATTGGTGAAAATGCCTTCTTAAGCTGCAGCAATCTGACTACTGTGAATATGCCGACTAGATTAAACAGCCTCGGTAAGTATGCCTTTGGTGAATGCCGCAGTCTACGGAGCATTACTATACCCAATGGTATAACTGTGATAAATGATTCTATGTTTTCAGGTTGCAGTAGTTTGACCACTGTAAACCTGCCTGACGGAATTACCAAAATCGGCAGGGGTGCTTTTAAGGGTTGTTCCAGCCTGGCCAGTTTTACTATACCGAACAGCGTCACCCACATTGAATCATTGGCATTTTGCAGATGTTCTGCATTGAAAAGTATTGCCATTCCCAGTGGAATAACGACAATTTACGAACAGACTTTTAAAGAATGCACCAGTTTAACCAATATTACGCTGCCGGAAGGTATAACCAGGATCGATGATTTGGCCTTTGATCATTGCAGTAGCCTTGCTGGTATCGACCTGCCGGATAGTCTGCGGGGAACCGGGATGTTCTTGTTCAAGGACTGCCGAGCGTTAAAGAGCATCACTTTACACGGTAGAACCTTTCTCCCTATTCGGGCACTGATTACTGAAATGGGTGGCAATGTCGAATGGGATGGAACCACAAGAAAGGTTACTATAATTTATAATGGAAAAAGGGTAGAATTGTGGATCGGACAGACGAAAGCAAGTGTAAACAATATCGAAACAACAATGGAGGCAGCACCATTTATATCGTCAACCGGACGAACCATGCTGCCCCTCAGGTTTGTCGGAGAAAGTCTCGGATGCGATGTCTCCTGGAACGGTACCACGAAGTCGGTTACTATCGCATATGATACGGTAGCAGTAAAAACACCGTCCGCAGCTAACACACCAGTTCCGTCTGCTTTGCTGCCAAGCGGGGTTCCTAACAGTCTTCCGGCTCCCGCAATTGCCAATCTACAATTATTAAAGGATGACAGTGACGTTTCGTATTTCCGTCTGGAGGTTACCATTCCCGACGTAGTGCGGACTTTAGATCAACGGCGTCCTGCTGATGGATGGGTCGATCTGGAGACATCTAAAAAAGTTGATAATGAAGACTGGATTGCAGATGGCGGCGGCCTGGAAGTATTTATGGGGGCACCTGTTCCGGGAAAATCAGGAGTCTATTATCTTACTTTTGAACTTTTAGATGAGGGAGGGTTGGCTGAGACCTTAATAAATGCCAGGAAATATACTTTCAAGGCTCGTTTTAATTACGCATACGGTGTTGGAGACGGTTATGAATATGTATATTCTCCCTGGTCAAATGAATTGTCCGGTCAATCGGAAAGTTACTACAGTAGTAATGATAATAACGATGATGGAATTGTTGACTGATATTGATTGGATATCAGCATAAGGCAAACATCCTCATTTATTGAAGAATAAATTTAAAAAGGCCTTGAGCGCAGATTTAAATTGTGCCTCAAGGCTTTTTAATTAATCCAAGGACAGCGAAAGGATTGTAAACAAAAATTTTTTGATTAAAATTTAGAAGATCTTATCGTCCAGGAAGGAATTTATAATATAGGAGAATAAATATTTTTGTGGGCATACTACATTTCTCTCTATAAAATAGTTAATAGAGATTGGCATGCTGTGATTAGCACCTGGTCAAATCTCAGATTAAGAAGGAGTGCTCTTGGATTATTTAAATTACTAGATAGGAGAGAAGATATGGATAATAAAATCGCCGTAGTCGCCTTTGGTGGAAACGCGCTTCATCCAGAACATCAAATAGGAACAATCGAAGAGCAAGAGATCAATGCTTCAGAAGCTAGTGCAGCAATTATTGAAATCGTGCGGAATGGTTATGAATTAGTGGTTGTTCATGGTAATGGTCCCCAGGTGGGCAACGTGCTTATTCAAGTAGAACGGGCTGCTGACGAGGTACCCCCTTTACCCTTATATACTTGTGTTGCTTGCACTCAAGGTTCAATTGGCTTTATGTTAACTAATTCCTTGCGTAAGGAGTGTAATAAACTGGGGTTGAACAAGGAGATTGCCACAGTGATGACGACCGTGGTAGTGAATGGAAACGACCCTGCGTTTGAAAAGCCAACCAAGCCCATTGGGCCTTTTTTTAATGAAGAATATGCTCAACGGATGGCGATAGAAAGGAACTGGCAAATAGTTGAAGACAGCGGTCGCGGTTACCGGCGAGTAGTACCATCCCCGATACCCTCTGACATCCTGGAGAAGAAAGTTATTCAACAAATGGTTGAGAATCATAATATTGTCATTGCCTGCGGTGGCGGAGGAATTCCAGTCATGTTTAAAGATGATGAAATAAAAGGAGTAGAAGCAGTTATTGATAAGGATTATGCCTCTAGCCTGTTAGCTCAGGAAATTGGAGCAGATCTTTACGTAATCCTGACTGGAGTTCCGCAGGTTGCAATTAATTTCGGCAAACCGAACATGCAATATCTGGATACTATTACCGTTAATGAGGCTAAAAAATACATGGCTGAAGGGCAGTTTCCACCAGGCAGTATGGGGCCCAAAATAGCTGCTGCCATAAAATTTATTGAAGCAGGGGGTAAAGAGGTACTGGTTACTTCAGCCAGCGAACTGGGCAAAGCCTTGCAACGACAAGGTGGAACCTATATTGTTCGGTAAATAGGATACAAGTTTAAGGCTTGGTAACAAAAAGAAAAAACCTGGAAGCTAATGGGGTATAATTAAATTATAATTTAAGGCAACAATAGGAAACTTTGAGATTACATAGAGGGGGGTATATTTTATGAGTGACATTATTGTGGAAACTCGGGGGCATGTCTTGTTGATAGGGTTCAACCGTCCGGCAAAGCGCAATTCCCTGACTCTTGACATGTATTACGACCTGGCCCGTGCATACGGAGAACTCAGCAACAACAAGGATCTGCGTTGCGGGTTGCTCTATGCAGTGGGGGATCATTTTACCTCGGGACTGGATCTTCCCCAGTGGGGACCTGTATTTGCTGGGGGCGAGTGGGTGGAACTGGAAGAGGGAATGATTGATCCTTTTGGGGTGGACGAGGATAATCGCTGCAAAAAACCTGTAGTTATGGCATGCCAGGGATACTGTTATACTATTGGTTTCGAGCTGCTGCTGGCTGCTGATGTACGGGTTGCAGCCAGGGACGTGCGTCTGGCCCAACTGGAAGTTAAACGGGCTATATTCCCGGTTGGTGGGGCAACAGTTCGTATGTTTGAGGAGATTGGCTGGGGTAATGCCATGCGTTATATTTTAACCGGTGATGAGTTAAGCGGTCCGGAAGCCTATCGCCTTGGTCTGGTTCAGGAACTGGTGGAACCAGGAGAGCAGTTTGACCGGGCTTTAGAAATAGCGGAAAGGATAGCGAAAGCTGCTCCGCTGGCGGTTCAGGGAGCATTAGCCTCGGCCCGCAGAGCGCGCGTTCACGGGCCTAAAGCTGCTTTAACCTCCATGTTCCAAGAACTGCAACCGTTAATGAGCAGTAAAGACTCCCAGGAAGGGCTTAAGGCCTTCTTGGAAAGACGGGAACCTAATTTCACCGGGGAATAGTAATATAAACAAAAGACCAGCCAGGTAAACATTTGCTTAACCTGACTGGTTTTTTTGTTTTATGACCTATAAAATACCCTTGATATCCCAATATAGTTAGAATAAGTGATTGACCCTGGTATTAGCTTAAGTTATGCTCGAATTTGAAGAATAGCCTTAAAAAACGGATTTAGAGGAGATGGGTTTTTTGCCAAATAAGGTTCTTATGAGTCTTACTAATATCAGCAAAACCTATACCATGGGTGAAGTCAAGGTAGAGGCACTAAAACCTGCTTCTCTGGAAATTTACGTCGGAGAGTTGCTGGTTATTTTGGGACCCAGCGGTTCCGGTAAGAGCACCCTGTTAAACCTGATTGGGGGAATAGATACGCCCTCCGATGGGCAGATGGTCTATAGTAATCAATCACTGACTAACGGCAGTGAAAAAGATTTAACCCGTTACCGGCGCCGGGAGGTAGGATTCGTATTTCAGTTCTATAACCTGGTAGCCGACCTGACTGCTGCCGAAAATGTGGCTTTGGCAGCAGAACTGGTAACAGAGCCCCTGGCTGTTGATAATGTCCTGCGGGATGTGAACCTTTTGGAACGACGGGATCATTTCCCTTCCCAGTTAAGTGGCGGTGAACAGCAGCGGGTAGCTATTGCCCGGGCGATGGTCAAAAACCCCCGGCTACTTTTATGTGATGAACCAACCGGGGCTCTGGACTATGAAACTGGTAAAACGGTGCTCCGGCTGTTACGTGATATCCAGAAAAAGCATAACAGTACGGTAATTATTGTAACGCATAATACTGCCATTGCTGAAATGGCTGATCGGGTGGTGCGCATGCGCAGCGGCTCGGTGGCAGACATTTTTATAAATGAAAATCCCCAGCCACCGGAAAGGATTGAATGGTAATGAGTATCCTCACCCGTAAATTATTACGAACTATTCAGGCTACGCGCGGTCAGTTCCTGGCCCTGGTGGTAATTGTCACCCTGGGGGTAGTACTATATATCGGCATGACCACCTCTTATTATAATTTAAGCCGCTCCCAGAAGCATTTTTACCAGGATTATGGTTTTGCGGATTACAATTTTACGGTAGTGAAGGCACCGGAATCGGTGGTAGCCCAGGTGGAAGCTTTGCCTGGAGTAGTTAAGGCTACCGGGCGTATTCAAAAGGATGTTCCTATTATAAAGGAAGGTAATGAGAGGATAACCGGTCGTTTGACGGGTTACCCCCTGCCCATGGAGAATGAGGTTAACCGCCTGCATATGCTATCAGGTCGCCAACTTGACCAGGGTACAGGTAAGGTTAGCGTATTGGTTGATCCGCAGTATGCCCAGGCCAACCACCTGACTCCGGGTAGGGATATCGAGCTTATTGCTGATGGCAAGAAAGTAACCCTGGCGGTCAGTGGTACCGCTACCAGCCCGGAATTTATCTATCCTATGAAAGATGCCGGTTCCCTTTTTCCGGAACCGGAGCGATTTGGGATTTTAATGGTTTCTCAGCTTCATGCCCAGCAGATACTGGGATTACCGGGGCAGGTAAATCAGATTCTGGTAAATTTGGCACCAGGGGTGGATGAAGAAGAACTTAAGCAGAAGATAGAGAAAATACTGGCGCCTTACGGGAATATAACGAGCTATCCGCGTAAGGATCAATCCAGCCATGTTGTATTGCAGGCGGAATTGGACGGTATCCAGCTTTTTGCTCGTTCTATGCCTTTCATGTTCTTCCTGGTAGCGGCAGCCATACAGTTTATTATTCTTACCCGCCTGATTCGTTCCCAGCGGTTGTCCATTGGTGTTATGAAGGCACTGGGTTACAATAACCGGCGGATAATGTGGCATTATACTTCCTACGGCCTGGCTGTCAGTTTGGTGGCAGCTACTCTGGGCAGTATTTTGGGGATGGGTTTGGCCGCTGCTTTAAATAATCTTTTTGCCCAGTATTTCAATCTTCCGGCTATGGTAAATGACATTAATACTCAAGTGGTATTATACAGCTTCCTGATTACATCTATGGTAGGTATAGCTTCAGGGCTCTTGGCCTCCCGCTCGGTAATCTGCATAAACCCGGCAGAGGCTATGCGAACCCAGCCGCCCTCTTCCGGGAGGCGTACCCTTATGGAGAACTGGTCCTGGTTATGGAAACAGTTAAACAGTAGTTGGAAAATGAGTCTGCGTTCCATATTCCGTAACCGAGGACGTTTTGCGGTTACTGTTTTAGGGATTATCAGTTCAGTAGTACTGCTGGTATTTGCCTGTTTTTCCCTTGATGCTACCGACTATCTTATGAACCAGAACTTTAAGCAAATAAACCGCTACGATTACTTAATTCGTTTTACCGAACCGATTAAGTATACTGAGATTTTAGATTGGAATCGCTGGGATGAAGTGCAGCGTATGGAACCTATGATGGAGCTGCCGGTAAAATTTTATGCCGGAGAAGAGTCGGAGGATGAAGTGCTGGTGGGAATGGAACCTTCCAGCCGGTTAAAACGAGTGTACGATAAATTTGGGCAGGAGCGGCAAATTCCTGACCAGGGTATCCTTATTAGTAAACGGGTTGCCGATAAACTGGGATTACAGGTAGGAGATGAAGTTAAGGCGGAAACTACGCTGGGGATTGGACCCTCGCGCAGTTCTTACCTTATCATAATGGGCATAAATGAACCTATGACCGGTAGTGGATCTTATGTATCGCTAAGTACTGCTAACAATCTATTGGGAGAACAAGACATTGCCAGCACTGTCCTTTTGAAATTGGATGCAGCCCAGATGTCATCAGTGGAAAATCGCTTACAGAAAATGAACCGTGTAAGCTCGGTAACTAGTCCCGCACGAGAGCAGGAGACTTATGAGGAACTGATGGGAACTGCAACTACTTCGATTACAGTGATGATTCTCTTTGCCGGGCTATTGGGAATGGCTATAATTTATAATACTTCGGTTATGACTTTCAACGAACGCCAGCGGGAATTAGCTTCCTTGCGCGTTTTAGGGTATTCAAGAGGGGAGGTGGCAGGTCTGTTACGTAAGGAAACCTGGATTCAGGCGATATTAGGTATTGGGTTGGGCTTACCTGCCGGCAAGGCAGCGGGGGCGGCATACATGGCCAGTGCCAGTACTGACCTGTATAGTTTCCCGGTTATCATTTATCCCCGCACCTATTTTATTGTTGCCCTGGTAGCAATAATTTTTGTCTGGATTGGACAGCAGTTGGCCATCCGCAAGGTCGGCCAATTAGACATGGTGGAAGCGTTAAAGAACCAGGATTAAAGAGGAGGGTGCAGATGAAAAGCAAAAAGGCCTGGATTATTGGGGGAATCATTCTCGCTGCTGTTACAGCTATAGCAGCTATAATGGGAAGTGGTGGTGAGCAGGTGGAAGTAGTCAAGGCTAGTCGTGGAACCTTTATCCTGACGGTTGAGGAGACCGGTTATGTGCAGGCAGCCAATGACCGGGAAGTACAGGCGACTGCGGCATCCCAGGTGCGTGAATTGCTGGTTGAATCAGGGAATAGAGTTGTGTCAGGGCAGGTATTGATGAAGCTATCCAGTCCAGAGTTAACTACTGAAACTGAATCCGCCCGTTCTCAGTTAGCCCTTACGGAATCGGAGCTACAGGCTGCCGAACTAAGCGTCCAGTCACTCCTCCTGGAGCTTAAGCAGGAGGAAAATGACCTGGCTAAAAAGAAAACCCTGTTAGAATCGGGGGCACTGGCTCAGGCTGAATACGAACAGGCTGAGCTACAGGTGGAAAAATTAAAGAAGAGTCTATCCCAACAGGAAACCAGTACCAACGGTTTAAATAAACAGGTGGCCAGTCTCACTGCCATACTTAACAGCCTGGAAGAAAAAGCGGGGGAACTCCAGGTTATAAGCCCGATATCCGGGACCATCCTGGATTTGCCGGTTAAAGTTGGGCAGGTTGTAGCACCAGGTACACTGCTGGCTCAGGTAGGGTCCGATAGCCAACTGGAGGTAAAAACCGAGCTCTTAAGTGATGACATCCGCCGGGTTAAAACTGGACAGACCACCAGTATTACCGCTCCCGTATTGGGTGACCAGACTCTGACCGGTCAGGTTAGCAAAATCTATCCCCGTGCTTACGAGAAAACTTCCGCCTTGGGTGTAATCCAGCGCCGAGTTCCGATTATTATTGCTTTAAACCAATCTGCTAACCTGCAGCCGGGATACGAGGTACGAGTCGCTATCGAAACCCTGCGTAAAGAAGATGTAATCCTGCTCCCCCGTGAAGCGATACGGCTCACCGAAGATGGTCATTACCGGGTCCTGGTGGTAAATGAAGGCCGTATATCGGAACGGTTAGTTGAGATAGGTGAAAAAAACCAGCAATGGGTCGAGGTAAAAAAGGGTATCAAAGTCGGTGAAGCCGTAGTCCGGGATGGAAGCCTGGAACTTAAGGAAGGCAACCGGGTTAAAGCGGTTTACTAAACCCATTTATTATTTAGCAGAATTAACGTATAATAATATCAGAATTATTAATGCGAGGTGATTATTGATGATTATAAAGTCTTCAACCACACTCAGAAACGATTATGGTGCCATATCAGCCCTTGCCCATGAAGTGGAAGAGCCTATATATATTACAAAAAACGGCGAAGGTGATCTTGTTGTTATGAGCATTGAAGCCTTTGAGAAAAGAGAACAGATATTAAAGTTGCGCTCAAAGATAGCCATTGCGGAACAGTCTAGATTATCGGGAGAAACTACTGTTACTCTAGAAGAAGCAAGGAAACTCCTGGAGGAAAAGTATAATGGCTAATTTCAGGCTGGAAATCTTATCTCCGGCTTGGAAAGAACTAGATGAAATTGCAAGCTATCATTTACTTGTGGTGGGTCCTATTTCAGCAAGGAGAATCACTGATAAAATACTTGATGCACTTTCCAGACTGGAGGAGTTTCCCTTATCCTGCCCATATGCACCTGATGCAGAACTTAGCGATGCTAATTACAGAATGCTAATGTGCGGCAAATATGTATGCATATATCGACTGATTGGTGAAGTTATCTACGTATACCATATAGCAAACGGGGCATCCGAATATTCAAAACTATTTAAATAACTTGGAACATATCCCTCGCAAGGTAGCTTTTATACTATAATACAGTTAATAGTTGCCAGGGGGGATTATTCTTATGTGGAAAACAAAAGTAGCACTAATCTGTCTTATGGTATTTGCTTTTACGGTGCCGGAACCAGTTCTAGCGGCAAATTTTAGTCGCGTAGCAGTGCCCATTGCCAACCAGCAGCATGGTTCAGCCACCGGGGAGTATAACCCGATTGCCCGGGAAGAGGCCATGCTATCTTTAACCAATGCTTTCCCGGAGTTAACTAGGGGAGTGGAGTTAAAAATGGAACAGGAAGGTTACTCTTCTGACGGTCACCCGGCATGGGGTTTTGGTTCACCAGAAATAGGGGTTAGACCTGGCTCCGGTCACCGTGTGCTTAGTGGCTCGGTTGATGCGATAACCGGCAGGGTATTAACTATGAACTATAACCCGTTGCCGGAGTATTACCGAGGAAAACAGGTTAAGCTGACCAGAGAGCAAGCACTGCAGAATGCTCAAAGCTTTCTATCATCAATGGTTCCCGAGTTAAAAAATTCACTTAAGCTGGATCAGGGGGTTACGCCTTCATTTAATCCTAATACCAGCTTAACCACCTATTACAGTTTTTCCTGGACTCGAATGGTTGACGGGGTAGCGGTAAATTGGGAGCGGGTTATGGTCGGGGTAGACGCTTATACCGGATTAATTACCCATTATAACAACAGCTGTAAAGAGACTCAATTTTCCCCGGGGAAAATTAATATTTCTCAGGACCAAGCTATCGCCATCTTGTTAAATCAGGCTGGGGTTTATCCTGCTTACAAATACTCCACTACTAAAGATGGTCATATTAATGAGCAAATTATTCCGGTCTATGAACTGAACACAGAAGCCATGTATATTGATGCCCTTACCGGGAAGTTCTTGAATTACCAGGGACAGGAGCTTCCACAGCAGCAAATTAAGATTTATAACAGCGAATTTACTCCGCTGCTGAACCGGCCAGCTATCAATGAGCCGCCATTGACTGAAACAGAAGTAGACCCCCGCCAGGCCCAGGAAACTGCCCGTCAGTTTTTACTTGCAGCAGGGTTTGAGGGCGAAATTATAAAGAGTGGTGGTGGCGGAGGCAGTGGCCCTGGATATAAGGATGAACACTGGTTTTACAGTCCCAAAAATGATGAAGACGGAAACTATTCCGGGTTAAGAGTGGAAATAGACGCCTATACCGGTGAAGTTACCGGATTCTATAAAAGCGAAAGCAACTCTGAAATTGATAATCCGGTTAGCTGGGAGCAGGCACTTCCAATAGCCCGGCAAGCCATAAAAAAATATAGCCCGGGAAAAGAAAACCTGCTGGCTCTTAAGCAAACAGCCGGTACCGACTATGAACCGGGAAAACACACCTTTACTTTTGTCCGGTTGCTAAATGGCATACCTTTTGACCGGGACAGCATAACCGTCACCATTAGCCGGCAAAATGGCGATTTACTTGGTTACCAAATTAGATGGAGGCCGGTTCAGTGCAGTTCATTGAACCAATTGCTAAACCAAACCAGAGTCCAATCAATTCTGGCTCAGCAGTTAAATGTTGAATTGGTACATATGTCCGCTCTTAATACAAATTATGAAGAAACCGGAGAACCTCGATTGGCCTACTTAATTTCCCGTCCTCGAGTAGATGCACTCAGCGGTGCCATGATATATGGAGGGGAAATCGACCCGACTGCAAATTCCTCAAAAGCACCTTGGGTCAGCCACTGGTCAGCGCCAGCCTTGTCCATGTTAAATGAAAACGGGTTGCTTACCGGTACCGTAAACCCCGATGAGGCAATAACCAGACGGGAAGCATTGAAAGCGGTACTTGCGGCCACTAATCCCCGGGCCTATTACAGTTATGCCCGTAGTAAACAGATAGAATTAGATGATATTAAGGCCGAAGACCCTGACTATAAGACATTTGCCCTGGCAGCAAGCCGGGGAATTATTTCCCCCCGGGCAAATTTTAATCCGGATGGCTATATAAACCGTGAAGAACTGGCGGTTTGGGTAATCAAAAGCCTGGGCTACGATAATATTGCCCAAATTAAAAACCCCATCACTACCCCGGTCAAAGATGCAGGTAAAATTAGCACCAACCGATATAACTATGTAGGTCTGGCTTACGGATTAGGTATTATAACCCCGGATGGAAATAACAACTTACGCTCCCTGGATAAGGTATCCCGGGCGGAAATGGCAATAATGGCTAGCCGTATACTGGCTCTGGCCCCTTCCGGGTATTAGACGTAAGGTCTGTTTTAAATCTATCATGGCAAGTTAGCAAGAACGTGGTTGAATTCTTCGTTATTTTAAGTATGGAAAGCACTTCATGAAAACATGGGGACAGTCCCTCTGTTTCCTTGGGTTCCTTAGGGAAACAGCAGGGACAGTCCCCATGTTTTTATAATCCTGATGGGACAGGGTTTTCACGGGTTTCATCCCGATAAATTTACCGATATCGATATGGTGGCAGAAACCAAATATTTCTATAAAGAATTCTTCCAATATGGACTTAACCGACGAAACCGTGCAAAAATACTGAGCGGCGAAGGCATGAGAGTTTCGAAAAAATAGGAATAGACTGATGACCGGACCATAATTCCAAATTATTCTTAATTTAATTTCACTATGTTATGCCATAAAATAAAAGCAGATAACTAATGGAGGATAAATAACGATGAGAGTACTTGTTTCTATTGACGACACCGATAACATTGACGTTAAGAGAGGGACCGGCGAACTGGCAACTATGTTGGCCGAGGCGATTGAAGAAAAGGGCTGGGGCAAGTGCGAACCGGTAACCCGTCACCAATTACTGGTACATCCGGATGTACCCTATACGTCCCATAACAGTTCCATGTGTTTTGCGGCTGAGATTGACCCCTCCCGGTTGGATCAGCTCATCGAATATGCCAGTAAATTTCTGGTAAAGGAAAGTGCCGTCGGTTCCGATCCTGGCCTCTGTGTAGTGGCAGTTGACCGCCTGGCCCGTCCCGGCTGGCTTATTGCCTTTGGCTATTCCGCTAAACAGGAGGTACTTAACAAAGACTACGCTTACGGGTTGGCCGAGGAACTTAACATTCATCTGTCCGAACATGGCGGCACCGGTGATGGAATTATCGGTGCCATGGCTGGTGCCGGTCTGAGACTGAGCGGTAATGACGGACGTTTTCGCGGTAAACTTAAAATCAAACCTGAATACGAAGTTGCCAGCGTAAGCGAAATTCTGGCCAAATCCCGGACGAATATCCGAGTGGATATAGTTAAAAGCCTGGAAGCAGGCCATACCCTGGAGGAAAGCGAACTGGTTCGACTGGGTGAAACAGTAAAGCCCGTCCTTATCGGAGGCAGGTCGGTTTTACTGGTTAACCCGGCAGTGGCAGACCAGGAAGCTAGCTGGATTACTCTTTCTAAAAATCAGCTTAAGGAGTATTGAGTAAAAGGTGAATGCTTGTTCTTTTGACTACTAACCCCAGTTTCAATGTTTTAATGTACTCGAGTTGTAAGAGTAGATAATTTATTGTTGTGTAGCGTTTATCCAAAACCACGGCATTCACGGAATCATTTACCTGATAATTTGATTGTTATCAAAGAGACCTATCCCTTATACTAAGGGGGAGGTCTCTTTTTCATCCTGATTTGGTTTTTATCTCTTTAAGGGAGTTATTATATGGATCGTTCAGAGCAAATGCGGAACCAGAGTATAGGCAAATTATTATGGAGTTTTTCTCTGCCCACTATTGTCGGCATGCTGGTCAGTTCGCTTTATAATGTCATAGCTCGGATATTTGTAGGTCGGGGGATAGGGCCATTGGCGATAGCAGCAACTACGGTAGCCTTTCCCATTATGATTCTGCTTATGGCGTTTTCCCTTTTAATCGGGGTTGGTGCTACCGCTTTGATTTCGCTTAAACTGGGAGAGCAGAAGAAGGATGAGGCGGAGAAGGTAGCAGGAAATGCTATGACCATGTTAATCCTTCTGCCTGCGATTTTAGCAGTATTATTCCTGCTGTTTACAGAACCCATCTTAATTACTTTTGGGGCCAGTACGGCCGTACTTCCCTATGCCCGTGATTTCACCCAAATCATTATGCTGGGGTCGGTTTTTGGCTCTATTAGTATGGGCATGAACAACTTCATCCGGGCCGAAGGTAATCCCAAGATGGCTATGTATACCCAGATATTAGGGGCGGTAGTAAGTGTGGCTCTAAATTATATTTTCATCTTCATATTCCATTGGGGGATAAAGGGGTCAGCTTTTGCCATCATATTGGCGCAATTAATATCAGCTATTTGGGTTCTAAGCTATTTCTTTACGGGCAGAAGTCTGGTGAAAATTCGCTGGAAAAACCTGAGACCAACATGGCCGGTGCTGGCCAGTATCATGGCTATTGGTTTTGCCCCTTTTGCCATGCAGGCAGCCTCCTGTATCCAACAACTCATATTAAACAAGACCTTGATGTTTTATGGTGGAGATATGGCTCTCGCGGCCATTGGCATTGTAATGAGCATATCCACATTACTGTTTATGCCGGTATTAGGCCTTAGTCAGGGTGCGCAACCGATTATCGGCTACAATTATGGCGCCCGCCAATATAAGCGGGTGCGGGAAACTTGGAGAATGGCAGTTTTGGCCGGTACGGGTATAGCCTTGGCGGGATACCTGGCCATTCATATTTGGCCGGTACCGTTAGTGGCGCTGTTTAGTAAAGGAGATACTGCACTTACCGCCATGACCGTTCATGCCATGTTAATTTTCTTTGCTTTGCTGCCGGTGCTGGGTTTTCAGATAACCAGTTCAATATATTTTCAAGCCGTAGGTAAGGGTAAGCAGGCAGCCGTCCTCAGTCTGTCACGCCAGTTTCTGATTTTTATTCCTCTGCTCCTGGTTTTGCCGCATTTTTGGGGTATAGATGGGGTATGGAGAACGGCCCCCATTTCAGACGGTCTGTCCGTTGCTTTAACTGCAGGTTTTATTTACTTCGAGATGAGGAAGCTGAAGCAGGAGGAAGCCAGACAGAGTTGGGAGGACGGAAACGAGGAGAACGGGGTAGAACAGATAGCAGGGAGTTTATGCAGCTCGGAAAAATAGACTTGGGACTAGACGCGGATAACGCTGATTAGATAAGGATTTCCGCGGATTTTTAATTAGAAAAATTGGCACTGAATGTGGAAAGCGGAGGGACTAGCTACAAGCGTAAGTCCCTCCTTTAGTATTTTTATGGATATGCTCTAAGGTTTAACTTCCTCGGCTGCCAGCAGGTAATTATGGAGGAAGTACTCGGCAATGGCTATGAGCACGGCAAAGATGACCAGAGATAAGAAACTGACTGTAATTGCCGGCCATATTAATGAGATTATATAAACCAGGACGGCGGCCATTAAACCGTCACCTATGGCAGCAACCAGGTTACCATATGCCGGCAAAACTACCAGGTCACCGACTCCATAATTCAAGGCAGCCACAGCCAGCGCCAGTACCAGTACTTCCAGTACACTGTTTCCGTCAATTAAAGATAAGGTTAAGAAGCCTGCAACAAAGGTCATAGCATACTTCAGAAGCAAGAACATCCATGAATTCAATCCTTTCACCTCCAGATAGAATTATTTTATATTATTTGTCAATGTGCCCCGGTTTTATACAGTAAGGCTTTACTTTACATAAAGCCATCTGCAGGTGCTAATAATAAATTAATATGAAAATAGACTTTTTGACGCGGCAACCTTAATTGTGATACCGCAGGACGAAACCATAGAACAGTCATGTGTAGGGAACGGCCCCTGTGCCGTTCCGTCATGATGTTGTGATACCTGCAGGATGGGGAACATCAGTAATACCCGAAGGGTGAACCCGCGGAATCGAAAGGATTTACGTACCCATAGGGCACACTGATGCTTCCTTTGGTCACTATTAAGGTTGCTACGTTCTCTGTGTCTATTAAAATTCTATTTTCTTATTAACCAGCCATGAGTACGGCACACAACCACTTATGAAAATAGAAGTATTTTGTTTCTAACCCATGGCGGAACGGCACAGGGGCCGTTCCCTACACATGACGCGATCCGCGTGAAATAAAATCTATTTTCTAATTAATGAAATAAAGGAAGATTAAATGCTTATAGTAATTATTCGCACTTTAATTCTATATGCCACAACGGTTCTATTACTACGGGTCATGGGAAAAAGGCAGATTGGGCAGCTTCAGCCCTATGAATTGGTAGTCATTATTATGATTTCGGAGCTGGCTGCCATTCCTATGCAAAATACCGGTATTCCACTGCTGAGCGGCCTGATACCTATATTTATTTTAGTTGCTGCTCAGGTTACCTTATCTTATATAGCACTGAAAAGTGAGCGGGCCCGAGGAGTAATTTGCGGTACCCCTAGCATCGTTATTGAAAATTCCCGGATAGTAGAAGACGAGTTACGGAGGCTGCGTCTTAATCTCAACGATTTGCTAGAGCAGCTGCGTTTAAAAAATGTGGCTGATATCTCTGATGTGGAGTATGCCATATTAGAGACCAGCGGGCAGCTCAGCGTTATTCTTAAATCCGAAAAAAGACCGGTTGAGCCTCAGGATTTAAGTATTACTCCGGAATATGAAGGCTTACCCACTACCTTAATAATTGACGGACACGTTATTAAAGAGAATCTGAAAAAAGTAGATTTGGATATGAATTGGCTGCAAAGTGAATTAGGCAAATCCGGGGTTAAGAACGTAAAAGACGTGTTTTTTGCCAGCCTGGATGTCCACAAACAGCTATATTTTCAGCTCAAATCCTCAGCTCAGTAAAAAAGACGCTAAACACGCGGTGTAACAATGATTGAATAAAGGAGTATTGTTACAATGAGATTGCTCGCAACATTGGCTGTAATTCTGGCCCTGGTTATTGGAATGGGTGCTTGGTTTAATCATTCTTTGCAAACATCAAGTGATGATTTGACCGGGCAAATCGAAATGCTAAGCTCAACCATCAGGCAGCAGGATTGGGAAACAGCAGTAGAACATAGCGAGAATCTGGAAAAGCTATGGGAGCAAAAGGCTAAATGGTGGCCGGTTTTTCTGGACCATCAGGAGATGGATAATATTGAGTTTTCCCTGGCCCGGGTCAAGGAGTACGTGACCAGTCAGGATGATGCTCTCTCTTTAGGACAGCTCTCGGAATTAAAGCTGATGATTGAACATATCCCCCGTAAAGAGGCAGTAAATTTGGAGAATATATTTTAGACTGCTTCTATTACAAACGATCATCGCGGGAAATATCATAAAGTTTCATTTTACGGTATACGGTCATACGGGAAAAACCCATTTCCTCTGCTACCCGGGTTATATTACCCTGATGTTTTTGCAAAAGGCTAATTATCTGGCAGGATTCTTCCTCCGCCAGCATTTGTTTACGCTTCTGTTTGTACATGGTGCTCACAGGAATAGCCTGGGGTTCTTCCCCGGTATAGAAACACTCCGAAGAGATTATTTCCGCAGGCAAATCGCTGATACTAACCGGGCTTTGGCTGGCGGTACATACCAACCGCTCCACTACATTCTGCAACTCCCTTACATTTCCCGGCCAATCATACCTTTTCAGTTTATCTATAATTTCGGATTCCAAAATACTCAGGATATTTTCATTTTTTGTGGCCAACTGCCCCAGGAAGTGCTTAATCAATTGGGGAATATCTTCCACTCTATCGCGTAAGGGTGGTATATTTACGGAAATAACATTTAAGCGATAGTATAAATCTTCCCGAAAATTGTCCTGCTCTATTTCACTACGCAAATCTTTATTGGTAGCACAGATTACCCGGACATCCACCGGAATTTCTTTGGAATCACCGATGCGGGTAACCCGGCGGTTCTGCAATACGCGCAGGAGGGCTACCTGTAATTCAAAAGGCATATCGCCAATTTCATCTAAGAATATGGTACCCCCGGAAGCCATTTCAAACTTACCTATACTACCGCCACGTTTGGCTCCGGTAAAGGCGCCCTCTACATAGCCAAACAATTCGCTACCTACCAGTTCTCTGGGGATAGCGCCACAATTAATAGCTACAAATGGACCTTTGCGTCTAAAGCTGGCGTTGTGAATAGCCTGGGCAAATACCTCTTTACCGGTACCACTTTCGCCGGTAAGCAAAACATTACTATTGTTCATGGCGGCCATGCGGGCAATATTAATACTTTCCATCAATGGTGCGCTGCTGCCGATAATATCATTGAACTTATATTGAGCCCGGGCTCCGGTAAAACGGCTAACCAGGCGGTTTATCCGATCCATGTTCTGCAGTACCATCATGCCGCTATCTATCTCCCCAGTTTGGTTGCGACTAAAATTGCCTGAAGCCAGGCAATGAATTTTCCCCTGGGGGCCATCCATAAATACCTCCACATCGCTAAATGAGTTACCTTTTAACATAAAACCTTCTATCGAACCTGGCTTAGCATCGAGAAGATCATGCAGGGTAGTGCCAATTACTTCACCGGCAGGCCTGCCCAGGATATGTTCCACTGCAGGATTAATCAGATCTATAGTACCATTGGAAGAAAAAATGATAACCCCATCTGACATCATATTAAAAATATTGGTTAGACGCTGGTTATATGTTTTCAATTGCCGATTTTTAGCCAAAATTTTAAAACGGTCCACCATTTTTTCAGCTGCTTTAACCAGCATAGTTAAGATATGGCTATGATCTTCGGACGTCGGACCCATCAATGCCAGCACGGTAAGGAGATTGCCTTTGCGGTCGAAAATAGGAGCAGCAGAAGTAGTCAGGTTATGAAATTCATAACAATAATGCTCTATTCCTGAAATCTGTAAAGATTCTCCGGTGACAATGGCAGTACCAATAGCATTGGTGCCCACACTGCTTTCTTTCCAATTTATATTTACGCTGGTATCTAACTGAGGAATGCTCTGAATGATATAGCCGTTTGCATCGACCAGGCAAACCCGGAATCCCGAACCCCGAACCGAGTCATAGACCTCTTCTACAACCGGATAAGCTGCGCTTACCAGTTCCGGGGGCAGATTGCTGACTGTATTGACCTCAAAATGGGACTTGCAATTACTACAGTGGTGAGGATTGACTCCAGCCTCACGTGACCTTTGCCAGGAATCTGCTATGAAAGGGTCCAGTATGTTAGGTGTTAGTTCCCCGGATTTTACAAAATGATTCCAAACGGAATACAGTTCATTATCGATTGATGCCGCTTTACCCATTCTAGCTCCCTCCCCCTTGTGGTAATTTTCACATATAATTATAACATGAATGTTACAGTGGGGAAAAAACAAAATATAGGTATAATGGCATTTGGAACCAGCAAAAACTAGAGATGCTAATCTTGCGCCCGGGGTTTTACCAATGGCGCATGGAAGACCTGCCTATGCTTCCGGAAAAGATGTAAAGAGGTATTTTGTTGAGTTTTGACTCTAAGTGTTATAAAATTAATTTGGGTTATTTTGTATAAAAAGAGGGCGATTATAATGGCATATCCATTTGAAAATAAAAGAATAAATCCAAATGTTATAATAGGTAATTGTTTCCAGATTTATGGAATGCAGGATTATTATCTGGGAGTAACATTCAGATATCATGCAAAAACTTGGAATGGCTGTATTCCGATTATTTCCAAATACCAAGGAACTGATATTCCGTTGACAGTAGCAGATGTAGAAGCATGGGTTTTGCATTGCTATGATGAATTAGATCCAGGGAAAAACAATCTCTGGCAGAATACTCAAAGACAATTTTGGGAGAATAAACAAGCATTTGCTACACAAGCTGTCTTTGATGCTTTAAATGGGGAGGACAGCTTAACTAAATGGCAATGTAGAAAATGTGGACCAGTTCCCCAGAGCAATCCTCAACCAGCGGCAAGAATAAAAGCGCTGAAACAAATGGGATATTATATTGCGACAATGAAAATGGATTGTGCTACTTGTGGTGGCAAGCAGTTCCTTGATTTATTGATTCGTTTGCCAAGACATGCTGCGGATAATGAAAAAAGGTTTTCTATTTCTGTGAATTTACAAAATAGAATTAAGTCAGTACTTCCCCAGAAGGATGCGTGCTTTGATTCAGCACAGATGCCATCAGAGCTAATTATTGATCATAAATTTCCGTCTTCCAGATGGGTGATAGGAGAATCAATAAATGCTATGGATATGTCAGATGAAGAGATTAAACATAAATTTCAACTTTTGACAAATCAGACAAATCTTCAAAAAGAGCGTTATTGTAAGAGATGCGTTTCTGATGGAATCAGAGGAGATTTCTTTGGAATCAAATGGTATTACGAAGGAGACGAACAGTGGAGAGGAACATCCAAAGCTGACGAAAATGGATGCGTTGGATGTTGTTGGTATGATTTGGCTGTTTGGAAACAAAAATTTAATGAGCATTTACAACAAGAGGAAGAATAAAAATATACTTGAGAATCGAACAAGTGTTTGGTATAATCCATATACGGGCACTTGGCCAAGAGAATCCATAGAAAAATTAATGGAAAGGGGTGATGCGCTTATGATCAAGACAGTTGGAAGTATTTGTTCTGGTATCGAAGCGGCATCAGTTGCATGGAAACCATTAGGAGTTTCATTTAGATGGTTTTCTGAAATAGCAACGTTTCAGTCAAAGGTTTTAGATGAGAAGTTTCCAGATGTTATCAATCTTGGAGACATGAATAACATTCCTAATGCGTTGAGAGATAGAGAAATTTGTGCACCAGATTTGATTTGCGGTGGAACACCATGTCAGGCTTTTTCACTTGCAGGTGCAAAAAAAGGATTGAATGATAATAGAGGAAATCTTACTTTAAAGTTTGTTGATATTATTGAAGCGAATGATGAAGTTAGATTAGAAGAAGGATTGGAACCTTGTACAATATTTTGGGAGAATGTTGAAGGTGTTCTAACTGATAAGACAAATGCATTTGGATGCTTGATTTCTTCTTTAGCAGGACTGAATGATCCATACGAGTTAAAGAAATGGCCTACAGCAGGTTTGTTAGAGGGACCTAAAAGAAATGTAGCATGGAGAGTCTTGGATGCAAAATATTTTGGACTTCCACAACAGCGTAGACGATTGTATGTGCTTGCAGGAGGAAAGAATTTTCATCCAGAAAATATTCTGTTTGAACAGCATCAAGGTGAATTTCAGACGTATCCATCAGCTGTACTTACCTTTACAAAAGAAGGGCATAGATTTGAGATATTCAGAGAATATTCAGATTGCCTTTATTCTGCATATGGAACAAAGTGGAATGGAAATGCAGCCGCATACAATGGCTCTCTTTTTGTTGTGCAGGATGGAAGGATTAGAAGATTGTCGCCACTTGAGTGTGAAAGATTGATGGGATTTCCAGATAACTACACAGACATCAAAGATGCAAAGAGAACTAATCGATACCAAGCAATAGGAAATTCATGGGCAGTTTCAGTTGTTCAATGGATTGGGGAAAGATTGATTTGCAACAAAGAAGAGAACATTCGCTTGAATGGCAATAATGCAGTAAAAATCTCAGATGAATCAATATTTTATGATTTGAGCAAGGATGTTACTTTAGGTGAAGAGCAGATGAAAATCAATTGTTCATCTGTCCCAGAAAATTGCTCATTTAGAACTCTGATAGATATTATTTCTGCTGATGCTCCAGAAGAAATATATATATCACCTGTAGGATGCCAAGGAATTGTGCGAAGAAAAAATGAGAGAAAATTAACTATAAATCAGAGATTAGAGGAAATATTGATAAGCATTTCTTCTCAAATGCCAGCAGAGGAGATAGAAAAGCGGTCAAGAGTACAAAAGAGAGGAAGATACAGCAAGCCTCATTCAGAGAATTTTGAAATCCCAGACACAATAGCTGAATAATGATATTTATTGAAAAGCACCCAAGAACAACAGCATTCTCATAAACCATTACTTTAATTACAGCGAGAGGGCAGGTGCAAACACATAACAGTTTGCCGCTGTCCTCATTTTATTTACGGAGGGAATTATGGAAAAGAAATCCATTCTACCGTCTCCCCCTTGTGGTAAATTTCACATATCATTATAACATGAATGTTACAGCGGGAGGAAAACAAAATATAGGTATAATGGGATTCGGAACCAATAACCAGTAAACCCGGTGATGCTAATCTTGCACCCGGGGTTTTGGCTAACTACTATGATATAATAACTAATAAAACCCTGGAGGATTATAGATGAAATCTCTGGTACTGGCGGAAAAGCCCAGCGTAGCCCGGGATATAGCTCGGGTTTTAAATTGCGGGCAGAAGGGCAAAGGCTTCATCGAGGGGCCCAATTACGTAGTTACCTGGGCTTTAGGGCACCTGGTTACACTGGCCGAGCCTGATGATTATGATAAAAACCTTAAACAATGGCGGATGGAAGACCTGCCTATGCTGCCGGAAAAGATGAAACTTAAAATTATAAAGCAAACATCGCACCAGTATCAAGTAGTTCGGGGCCTGATGCAGCGCAATGATATAAAAGACCTGGTTATCGCTACTGATGCTGGCCGGGAAGGGGAATTGGTGGCGCGCTGGATAATGGATATGGCCCGATGGAAAAAGCCATTTAAGCGATTGTGGATTTCCTCCCAAACGGATAACGCTGTGCGGGAGGGATTTGCCCGCTTGCAGCCAGGTTCTGCCTACAATAACCTGTATGATGCAGCAGTCTGCCGGGCGGAAGCGGACTGGTTGATTGGGCTTAATGTTACCCGTACTCTGACCTGCAAATTTAATGCTCAGCTTAATGCGGGGCGGGTACAAACACCTACCCTGGCTATGATAGTAAACCGGGAAAAGGAAATCCAAAACTTTCAGCCAGTAGACTACTGGACCATAAGGGCTGATTTTTCGGATTACTATGGTGACTGGCGCGGCTCCAATGGAGGCCGTATTTATGAGCAGGCTAAAGCCGAGGAAATACTGGCCCGCATCCGGGGTCAGGAAGGAACCATCAAGGAAGTAAGAACTGAGGCTAAAAAAGAATTGCCTCCTCTGGCCTATGATTTGACCGAACTGCAGCGGGATGCCAACCGGCGTTATGGCTGGTCGGCGCAGAAGACCCTGGCAGTTTTACAGGACCTTTATGAACGGCATAAATTGGTGACTTACCCCCGTACTGATTCCCGTTATATAACCAGTGATATTGTTCCTACCTTGCCTATAAGATTAAAAGCTATGGCGGCAGGGCCTTATCAGGCTATGGCTAAATCTTTATTGCAAAAGCCTTTGCACCCCGGTAAACGTTTGGTGAATGATAGCAAGGTGAGCGATCATCACGCTATTATTCCTACCGAACAGCCTCTTAATCTGAGAGTATTGGATGAGGATGAAAAACGGCTCTATGATTTGGTGGCACGCCGTTTTCTGGCAGTGCTATACCCGCCTTTTTGCTATGATCAGACTACTATCGTCACAGTGGTTAAGGGCGAGACTTTCTATTCCCGGGGTAAGGTGATTACCGACCAGGGATGGCGGGCAGTACAAATGGCTCCTGTCAATAAGGAAGAAAACGATGAGGAGAAAGTACCTGAACAAACCCTGGGACTACACCAGCAGGGGGAAAAAGTACCGGTCAAAAGCTGTAAAAGCAATAAGCAAAAAACTAAACCGCCGGCTCGTTATAATGAAGCAACTCTCCTTAGCGCGATGGAGAACTGCGGCAAGCTGGTGGAAGATGAGGAACTACGCGAGTCCATCAAGGGTAGCGGCCTGGGCACTCCGGCTACCCGGGCGGAAATTATTGAAAAACTCATACGTACCAGCTATATTGAACGCCAGGGTAAGCAGCTAATACCTACTTCCAAAGGTATGCAGTTGCTGGACCTGGTTCCCCCGGCGCTCCGTTCACCGGAATTAACCGCGCAATGGGAGCAGAGATTGGCCGATATTGCCCAGGGCAAGGCTAAAAAAACAGATTTTATGAGTGACATTCGTAAAGATACGTCCCAGTTGGTTCAGAACATCCGCATTGATAGCACGGCGTATAAACCAGATAATGTATCAAAAAGCAAATGCCCCCAATGTGGTCGCTATATGCTGATAGTAAGTGGCAAAAGGGGTAGAATGCTGGCATGCCCGGAACGCTCCTGCGGCTACCGTCAGCCGGAAAAAGGTGATGATTTCGGTAAAATGGGAAGCCGGGCTACCCAGAAAATGATTGATCGTTACAGTGACAAAGAAGAACTGGGCACCAACCTGGGGGACCTGCTTAAAGAAGCCCTGGCCCAAAAAGACAGTAATTTGAAGGGGGGAAAAGGTGCAAAGCATTAAACAAATAGCTAAAGAAGTTATAAACGCTGTGATGCCAATCACAGTAGTAGTAATTATCCTGCAAATGACCTTGATGAAGGTACCCCTGGAAACTCTCTTGCAGTTCCTGGTGGGGGTACTGCTGGTATCATCCGGCCTTATCCTTTTTCTACTGGGAGTGCAGTTAGGACTATTACCTATGGGAGAGCAGATGGGAGAAGCGCTGGCTAAAACAGGTAAATTGTGGGTTATAGTGATATTTGGATTTATACTTGGTCTGGTGGCTGCTATCGCCGAGCCTAACATCCGTATTCTCGCGGTACAGCTGGATTTTGTATCCGAAGGTGCTATCCCCAAAAACCTGTTGATATACAGCATTGCGCTGGGAGTAGCCTTTAGTGTAGGCCTGGCCATGCTGCGGCTGGTTTTAAAACTTCCCCTGACTCGAATCTTGATTATTGGGTATGCCCTGATATTTTGTCTGGCTCTGGCCGCACCGCCCAAATATTTTCCCATTTCTTTTGATGCCGGAGGGATGACTACCGGCCCCTTACTTATTCCCTTTATTCTTTCCCTGGGTGTGGGAGTAGCTTCGGCCTTAAGGGGTTCAGATGCTACCAGTGAAGGCTTTGGATTGGTAGGATTGGCTTATATTGGCCCAGTACTGGCAGTCCTGTTGCTGGGGGTGATTTACGGATGATGAATATCCAGGTTTTTACCGGTTTTAGAGCTACCTTAATAGAGGTGGCCCTGGCCTTTGTTCCGCTGCTGGTCAGCTTTATTATCTTCCAGTTCTGGAGTCTTAACCTATCCCGTACCCGGTTTATGAACATGTTAAAGGGCATCTTACTTACTTTTATCGGCTTGGCCTTGTTTTTACAGGGAGTAAAGGTTGGATTTCTGCCCGCCGGGGAGATTATGGGAGAGGCCTTGAGTACTCTGTCCCATATCTGGATACTTATTCCCGTTGGCTTTATAATAGGATTGGCGACTACCCTGGCAGAGCCTTCGGTGCACACCATGATTTATGAGGTCGAGAATGCTTCGGGGGGATATATTCCTCAGAAAGTTATGCTCTATACCCTGGGTCTGGGGGCAGGTGTTTCCGTGGCTATCTCAATGCTGCGTTTAATTTTGGGTATCCCCCTGTGGTGGTTCCTGGTACCGGGATACCTGATGGCGTTTATCTTGACCCGTTACTGTGCCCGCCCTTTTGTTCCCATTGCCTTTGACTCTGCCAGTGTTGCTACCGGACCAATGACAGTAACCTTTGTCCTGGCCATAACCCTGGGCATAGCTGCAGCTATGGAAGGTCGCAATCCCCTGACGGAAGGTTTCGGCATTATTGCTCTGGTGGCCATGTCGGCTATTTTAGCAGTTCTTATTTTAGGTGTATTATATGGTAAGAAAGAAAGGGAAGCCAGGCAAAAAAGCGGGCAGTAATCTATGGGAGGTAGGAATAATGGAGAGTAAAATCCAGCATGACCTTATTGTCACCATAGT